>Ga0214545_1000088_pt1 | contig 99836 bp, 48 predicted proteins | sample CNSS4metaG_FD_160064 | JGI IMG/M metagenome (GOLD analysis project Ga0214545, IMG submission 160064) | Root nodule microbial communities from cowpea collected in UCLA plant growth center, Los Angeles, California, USA - CNSS4 | ecosystem: Host-associated > Plants > Roots > Nodule | place: USA... | reverse complement strand
TTCACTTAATTGTTTTTTCATAGTAATGATTCACTTTAAATATCAATCTGTCATTACTGAATGTTTAAATCAAATTTCAAAAAGGTGATGTTTCCTTTTATGTTATTTCAAACTACTAGTGATAGGAACAGAAACTCTTTGTTCTACGTGATCACACTAAAGTTTTTTTTTTTGTTTTTTTTATATATTATATTACTCCTCCCTCAGTTCTGATCACTCCTTTCTTCTGCCCTCACACTTTATAAAAGCATTTTTTAAATATAATAAAAATTCTTTTGGGATGAGCAATATCTCAGAAATTACAATAACAGGTAAATTATCTGTGAAAAATATATTTTTTATTTTGTGAAACATGCTATGAATATAATCAACTTCTTTGTTTAACAGAAACGGATTGTGGAATCCGTGGAGGGCGCATGAAACGGAATATACATTCCGTTTCTTTTTTTTTTTTTGATTTTTTCAGAAACGGATTATGGAATTCGTGTGGGAGGATGCTGAAACGGATTTTAGAATCCGTTTTGGCTTTTTTTTGTTGGTTTTTCGTGAAATCCGTTTTAGCTCCATTTATTTGAAATCTTTTTGTTGCATGTGTGTCTATATATGATTAACTTTAAAGTGGTCCATCACTAATTTTAAGGAGTAAATCCAACAAACATTTCTTCCGAGTCTGAGTCTAGCATGGAAAATTTAGAAACCAACATTAGGTTTATGCCTTCATTGAATTAAAACACCAAAAACAAATGTCATTGTAAGAAACTATATTATTAAATTAAGAAAGGTGACTTACAGCATCCCCACAACCAGCTACGAACATGAGTCATGTATATATATATATATATTTACCACAGAGTAAGTTTTAAAAGTAATGGGGTGGGGTGTAATTTTGTTATGAATGAGAAAAAGCAAAGTTTATGGGAAACGGAATACAGATTCCGTTTCATAACATTGTGAAACGGATTCTGTAATCCGTTTCCTAAAAAAAATTAATTTTTTTTAGGAAACGGATTACAGAATCCGTTTCACAATGTTATGAAACGGAATTTGTATTCCGTTTCAAAAAAAATTGCAATTTTTTTTATGAAACGGATTACAGAATCCGTTTCACAATGTTATGAAACGGAATCTGTATTCCGTTTCCCATATATTTTGACTTTTTTCGCGGCACAACGTTTCAAATCACAAACAGAAAAAAAGATTAAAGCTCTCAGGGACCACAGACCACAGAAAATGAAACTGAGCAAAATTTTAAATGAAAGCAGAGTGAGATGGAGAAGAAACGGGAGAAGAAGAAATAGTAATAGTAACGTTTTGGGGGTGCAGGGACCTTGGCGACGCAGTAAATGAAATTTACTGTGTCCCTACCCACTTTCACCCACTCTCACTCGTATGTTAAAAAAGAGTATAACGGTCAATTTTGGGGGTACAGAAGAACTGTTGGAGGTGCAGGGAGAAGGCCCCTTGGGGCATGTTGAGGTTTTTGAGCTCACGAGCCCGCATAAGTTTGATCCACAACACACGTAGATCAGCGATGGGACGAGGCGGGCTGATTCGCTAGTACGCATAAAACTAAACCCAGAATTTTTTTAGCATTATGATACTTTGACAAATTTTTTTTTGACAAAGTTGGTTTTTCAACACACCAAACCTTTTTGTTCTCTCTCAAAGTTACATCAAATATTTCTTTCATCCATTGAAGTGTCCCTACTTGTCGATTGTCAAAAGTTTGTCAACAAAATTTTGTTAAAAAATAATTTTCCTTTTTTTAATTTTCTTTTTTTCCGGTTCACATGGACACAATAGCTCATTTCTCATTTTTTTTTTCTAGCGTATTCTCCAAAAATCATGTATTGGAGCGCATTTATTCCTTATATTCCTGTATGGATAATTGGTTTGCCATAGACATTTAAGAATGTCAGTTTCGTGAAATGCAACAAAAATATGTAGATAAAAATGCTCATTTTAATTTTAAATATCGATAAATACTTGTTTCATTTTGTGTACAAGGAGGAAAAATATTTTGAAATTCAAGTTTATAAATATTCTGCACAGGAAACAAATCATGTAACTAAAATGTGGATCAATTAGCATTTTGTGTAAGATGGGCGAATCGAGATATTAAACTAATTTTTCGTATATGGAACGGTCAAACTAGTTCATATTTTGCATACTACATACAAGACATGTTAAGTTGTGTTCCAAAACCGTGTTAATATGTTCTGAGAAACACATCTTTTAGTAACAACGTGAAAAATAGTAACTTTTGCATTAGCGTTGTCTTTGATATAAAAAATATTCTAAACTCATAAAACACGCCAGATATGCAGTTTTAACTTACTATTTATGAATTACATTGACTCCAATAAATTTTCGTATGATTGCACACTCCATCTCAACAGCTTGTGTGATCTTTTTTTACAGTCCTATAACCCTGCATTTGCTATAATCTCAAACCAAAGTCGTGGTATTGGATTTTGTTTTTTTTCAAGACAATTATGGTCTCTTCTAATTTCTATGTAACATCTACTACTAAGTACAAATTATTTAAAAGTTACGATAGCCATAAATCACTTGATAACTTGTAAAAATCACTTTATTGAAAAATAAATATATCTATACCTGTGTTCTACGCATTTATTATGTTAAATATTAATTAAATATTTTTTTTATGAAAAAGATAAAAATAACAACAAATAAAACATAATGTAAATTTCAATTAGGAGCATGTAACATCTGGATAAACGGATGGATTTTTTGACGAGATTCAGTTGAAATGATGCATCATTGGTAAGGCTCAAATCCAATTCACATAAACTGATACTACCTCCAAACGAAAACAGTGTTATAGGTTTATGAGTCTTGTACCTTATATTTTTTTCAAATTTTCCATTTTTATTTTTGGGATTTACAATCACTTAAATTCTCATTAATCTCTAACTCTTCTTTAAAGAGTAGTTCCTTCTATATTGGTAAACTCTCAAACATTTGGATAAATTGATAAATCTTTCTTACGAGATTCAGTTGAATGACACATCACCAAAAATCCAATCACATAAAGAATTGACAGTACTTCCGTTGCAAAATAAGATTGTGGATTATGAGTCTTATACATTATATTTTTCTCAAATTTTTCATTTCTATCATTAAGACTTAGACTCATTTAGATTCTTAGCAACCTAACCTCCTTTCAAAGGTGAGTTATTTTCACATTAATACACTTCCTCTTATACATTAACATTTTCAACCCCGAGTACCACAATAACGATCTTCGTATACTTTTGTTTTATCACAAGGGACACTCTTATCTCAAATCCTTGTTAGTAAAACTTTTGATGCAAAAGAATCTTCACATCTAAGATTCTTCACTCATATTATTGTTAGAGTTAACCACCAAAACAAAGCATGACCTCTGTGAAAATACTAATGGGTGAAGAATCATATTAGCCTTGTTTAGATAAAGTCAATCCAGATATCCCTCACCATGTCAGGACTGGTTCATTTAATATTCCTCTACTTGTAAAGATTAGTTACAGTATGGTGAGATGTGCCTTGTTCTAGGTCTGTATATAATCACTTTTAGATAAAATCGCTGCTGATTAAGTTTCATTTACATCAAAATAGCGGTCTTCGTCCACTTCACTTCTCTGATTATTGTTTATATATATACACTTGTTTTTCAGCATAAAAAATACAACTATATTTTATTTTATTTTAGTGAGTATTAGCGAATCTTTAATTTTAAATAATTATTAAAGTTCAAAATGAAATAAGAGATCTAACACAACATGTCTCCGTAATTACTGATGCATGCGTGAAAAAGAAACGAGGAATGAGCTGGAAACAGAAGCCGAGAGTGAATGAAAATAAGCGAATAATGCCGAAGCTTTCGTCATAGATTCTTACACTTTTTTTGTGCTTATTCACATAATCCAAATAGAAGGGACACGTTTGGTTTGTAAAATACCATCAATCGATCGAAGACGAATCGAAGTGATAAGAATGTTTAAGCAACTCCCATTTTCTCGCATGCTTCCAACGCTGTGAATGACATGAAGATGATGCATAAAGAAGTTGGTATTTATGCTAATAATAATTTACACAAAGATTGGGATTTCATAACAGCAAGCTTTTGTAGTGTGCAGTGGTGACAAATTCATCATTTTTCTATATTTTCTATTAACATTATTAACGACGGCAATATGCAATGAAAAATGCCATACAATTAAATATTGTGGATTACCCAACTTGCACTCTTATATAATTATAAATATTTTTCATTGTATTTTTTATCCTAACTTTAAACAAATTCTGTAATTTTAGTCTTTTAAATTATTAAAATTTTTGTACACAATTTGTTTTCTTAATTTAGAGTTATTTCTAAGGAGATTTTTTAGCCGTTCCAAAATGAATGCAAAATGCATGGAAGAAGCTCATAGGCCCAAATCGGTGTTGGCCCATTTCTGTCGCTAAAATGGGTTGCTCTCATGACTGGAAAGTCGGCCTTTATATGCATACTATGTCTTCCAAAGTCCATTATATAAAATATGTAAATAAAATGTTTACTTAATACTAATTTTATATAAAATAACTAATATCGTATCTTCAACTAAGAAAATAATTAAAATAGGTTAAGTATAATTTAAGTTATTTTTATTAAAAAAATATGATTCACTTTTAGATAAAAATCATTGACATTGACACATATTTTAAATAAAAAAAATTATCTCCCATTATCAATACTTCGTAATTATACTTGATTGTAAAAAAAATATTTGACATGCCAATATTTATACTACGTAAACAATTAATAACATATATTAAGAAAACGTGGACCGGAATTTAAACGTGTACATACAATGACAAGGAGGATCGAAAGTACTATAAATGTTTTCGGAATGGTTTAAATATAAAGTTGACAAATTTGATAAGTTAACAAATCAAGTTCGCAAAAATAACTGAACGATATTTAATAGATGAGTATTTATGATATAAAATAAATTAATTAAAATTAATGATATTTGATGAGAGAATGCAACTATTAGGTTTCAATCAATAACATCAACTGTATAATTATTAGGATTGAGATTCAACATATTAAAAGAAATTGGTTATTGTTAACTGATATATTTTATAGCCGGAATGCAACAATCATATTTCCATTAATAGTATGAAAACAGTTAACGTAGACTTCACAGAATTAAAAGAAAATAATTATTTTTAATTGACATATTCTACGTATCGTGAGTCACATAATTATTATATTTTGATATAATTATGTTTTAAGTATCTGATTTTGATAACTATCAATTCAGTTTCTCATAAACTTTTGTGATTTTTTAATATTCAATAAATTTAATTTTTTAAAATTTAGTGGTCGCTATAAATTTATCTTCTTAACTGTGTTAATTAGACAATGTGACTGTTGATTAAATAACGTGTGTTATTATCTTATCATGATACATTCCGTTATCGCTACATATATTTTTATTATTTTAATATTTTGGAATTTATAATTTTAATTTCTTTCTTTTCCATTTAATTTTTTTTCATCTTAACACGTTATAGGGATAACACCCATCCTAATCTATATACTATAATTCAGAGAAAAGTTTCCAGCAACAAATAAAGTAGAATCATTCACATTAAAAAATACTCCAAATAAACAATTCATCCAACCAGGGCAAATATTTGCGGAATAATTTATATATTAAATTTTAAATATTTGAAGTAAAATGTATAAGTACTAAAAATAAAACAAATATAATAAACAAAGGTATTTGGTATAAAATAAATCAAATAGGCATAGGATAACGACATAAAGGACAAGTGTGACTTCTGTGTAGCCATTGTACAATACACTGATGATGAAAAACATGATCACAAGGCATCGACGATAACTTCACACTTTCTTCATTCTCTTTGAAAGGAAAATTTTCCATGCAAATGCCGCACTTTTCGATTTTCATCCTCAAAATAGATGAATTTGTGAGCGTCTTGAGGGAATTAATGGCTTCTTCAGACGCTGGAATCTGGGTTGTATTTTGTTCAATCTCTTCTTCCTCTGCGCTTTCTCCATCTTGAAGTACATCCACTATGATGTCTAAATTGAGAGGCAATTCATGGCGTTCTGAATCTACAGACTCCGAATCACAGCAAAATTCTAAAATTTCGACACTCATGTTAACAATGGTTTCTGATGTAAGATCAACCATTTCTGGGACGAAGTAATGAGAACAGCGTGGATCGGATGTCAAGCTCCTTACGAAATCTTCATTGTTTAAGATGAAATTCTCACAGCTAATAGGTATTGAACTTTTTAATAAAGTTGATGTTTCAATACCATGAGAATAATGTATAAATTGAACACTGATAGTTACATCAATCCTTAACATGTCACTGAATTTGACCTTCGCTCCATCTTCTTCAGTTTGCACGTGACAGTGACATTGAAATATAATTCCTTCTACATCTGCCATCTTGAATGATGAACATGTACACATGTATCAGGTTATGTGTATTTATACTAAGGTTGAGATAGAATCTCTTTATTTGGTAACAAATGCATAAAAACAGAAATAGATTATCTTTAAGATTTCTATATCTTTTATTAAATCAATTTTATTTTAATTTTTTTTAAGTATTGATTCATTTTATTAAGATTGAGCTATCTTTTGAAGGAATGATTAAGATTCCAATAATTTTAATATTTAAATTATATTTATGAGAAAGATAAAAAAGAAAAAAATGCGACCTTTTTTCCTTTTTGCTAACGTACATGATTTTTTTTTGTTAATTTTTGTAATTGCATGTCATAAATAAATTGAAATTTGGAGAATTATCATAAAAATTTGGAAAATCTGTGTTTATATTAATTGAGACTCTTGAAATTTTTTCATTGATAGTGTATAATCAATTTAAATTCACACACACAGAGTATAATAAACTTGAATTATGCGAACATATGTAGAAACATAATCATATATTATTAAGATATTACTTTTTTATATATTGGTGATTTTTTTTTATTACCTAGGATTTTCTAAATAAAGTACGTTGTTCACTTTAAAAGATTGTGATTCCTTAGACATTTTTTTCCAAGGTATATTTTTATTTAAATATCATACTTTATTAAATAATTATTTAAATAGCACAATTGATTCTAAAAATTATTAACAAAATTTAAATTTATAAATTTTGAAATAATTTAATTTGGTAAGTCTTGTAAGACCTAAAAATTATAATAATTAAAAAATATATATTTTAAGTAAAAAATAAAAAAAATTATTGATTTCATTTAGAAGATTTATTTTATTTAAAAGATTATTATAAAAGATAGATGTTTTATTAATTTAAAATATTTGTTTAATTTAAAGATTTTCTAAGATATAAAAGAGTTTTAATAATTACTTTATTTAAAAAAATTATTTCATTTAAAAGATAATATTCAGATAAATAATATATCAATTAAGAAGATATTAAACAAAATCAATTTGAAATAAAGTATATACGGGTGTATATACTGAATTATATTCTATGAAATAAGAATATAAGAATATATGTAAACGATTTATTTGTTAATATTTCGTTGAATCTCTCAGAAGATAATTGTATTCTTGGATTGAGAGTTTCAGTATAATAAGTGAGTTGAATAGTGACAAGCAATAAAAATCTAAAAACATGTAGAATACGAGTGATTTTGAAGCATTTTGGAAGAAAACATGTAGTAGAGGCATAAAGTAAAAAAGAAGGTTCAGGGTTTAGTTTAAATATTTGAGTATTCAGAGCTAATTATCTTGCTTTCTTGTTTTTGTGTTCTCTTGTTTTATATTTTTCTTTTTTTGCTTGAATGAGTTGAAAGTTTAGATTTTTTTTATTTATTTTAGTTCATGGATGACTAGAATACTATGTGTGGTGTTAAAGTGATTGATGTTTTGTGTGTGAGCAACCCTCTTTGAACACTAGTATCATGTGGATCCAATAAGTCTATGTGTGAGCATGGGTGGACCCTATAAGTCTATGAGTGGATTGTGTCAATCTTTGTGTAAGCATAAGTGAACTCCGTCACTCCGTGTGAGCAATAGTGAACTGTGTAAATCTATGTGTAAGCATGAGTGGTGAACTACGTCACTATCTATATGACTAACAATCTTTGTGTGAGTGGCAGGACTCGTAATCCTATGTGGGTTGAGATATCTTATAAACTTTGTAAAAGTGAGTGGTTGTGAACTATGTATGAACAAACCGTGGATATTCAGAGTGAATGAAAGACTGAAAATTTTGTGAGAGTAATAATTGATAGTTTCACATAAACAAGGTATTTGGTAACTTTGTATGATGTAGTGGAGATTTTTGATGAAATTGTGATTTTGTGTAAGTATAAAACTTTGTATTGAGACGATGTTGATAATACATGTATCATAATGAGTGTTACATGGACAGTTCTTTGGAGAATAATTTTCATTAATTATTTTTAGACAAATAAGTTCTTTTCATTTGTAAACATTTTGAAGAATAATTTTTCTTAGTTGTTTTTAGTATTAAAAATTTTGTAAAGATGACATATAGTTTATACTTTTTGTTACAAAATGTTATTAATTGTTGTGTCACGTTATTATAAAATCAAAGACACACCCAAATTATAACACTTAGAATGAAGTCCTGCTTATAAGTTATAATTTTTGTAGTTTTTAGCCTCGTAATAAAGGTAAATCTAACGTTTGAAAATTTTCATAAAAGTAAAAATAAAAAGATAAAATTTTAAAAATAGTGGAAAACATATTATATAATTTAATTTATTGATTCATGAATAATAAATATGATAATTAAAATATTTATAAATATAATAATATTTTTTTAAAATAATTATTCAAAGAAAATTAATAATTTATAAAAACGGTTTTTGTAAAGATTTCTATTCACTGTTTTTATTCATATTATTGTTGAAAAAATTGTATTCATAGTTATTTAATAAATTTTAAATTGTATAAATAAAAAAATTGAAAATTAGTTTAGAATATTTTTAATATGGAATTTATTTTAACATTTTAACATTTAATTTACTTTATATATTTTTTAATTCAATACAAAACTAAATAATCATTTCTCTAAATATTTCTTTTTCTAACAGATTAAATTTTCACATTTTTTAATTTTCAGTTAATTGGTTTTTAAAATGATTAATTTTCTAAACAATTATTTTTAAGTTATAATATTTTTTAAATAATTCTTTCTTAATATAAGTAATTTTCTAAATTATTATATTATTAATGATTTATTTTTCTAAAATATTCTTCAATATAAGTACTCTTCTAAACTTTAATTTTTAAAATATATATTTTTCAAGACAATATTTTTTTAAAAAAATTTAAAAATTTCTCTCTCTTCATTTTTAAATAGAAAATAACATTTGAAAACAACTTTTAAATCTTCTTTAATCTAGATAGATAATATAATAGGTGTTAGATTGAGGATGTGTCACCAAGCAACTTAAGCAAGTTAATCTTAACTTTTGTAATTGCGTACAACTTATGTTATGTCCCACAACATGCAAAATTGATAGAGAAAACTGAATTGATTTCCATACGATTTGATTGATGATCCATCAGGAAATGTAGAGGATAAGAGGAGTGGGTGGTGGTTCTCATCTTATACCAGCAAGTGGTTAGGACAACCTTGGGCACTTTCCCTTTTACCAATCTGATTCTTGTGCAAATCCAAAATAATGTGAAATATTTTTGTTCAATTATTAAGGCTGCATTCTAAATACTTTTGTCACAGATCAGAATCTATAGGCACCAAACAGTGAAACTGCAGCAATTTACTGACAAAAAAGTATTAAAGGAATTCAATTATTTTCCAACGAACTTTGAAAGCACAAAAATAATAAATTGAACAATAGAAGGAATTCAACTACTTCCCTCACCCGCTGTACAAAATTAATGAGTAAAAAATAAAGATCTGGTGTTAGTTGTTTATATAGATATATACATAACTAGAACTATATAGAATGAATGATGAGTATTATCTATAAGAATGGACTAGCAAGAATTTCAGCAGAAAAATAGAGTGATCAGCGACTCAACCCATCAACCCATCCATAATATCCAAAACGTTATAGTTTTGGTGGTTTATGACAACTCTTGTACCGAAGATTTCCTTGGCAGGTGAACTCCCAGCACTTTTGGTCCCATGTAAATCCTTCATTTGTCGTTTCTTAGCCAAACCAAGATCCTCGCTTTTGCTGAGTCCTGAGTTGTTTCTCCTAGCAATAACCTCCTCCAATAATCTCCTATCCTCTTGGGAAATTTGGGTTCCCAATTGCTTGTTGCCACTGTCCACGGAAAGAATTAAAAATTGTCGCATCTTAGACTGAAGTTCAAGTACCTTGGGAGGAGACCGCATAGGCATGGGTCTCAAGGTGTTTTGCTTAGATTTTATAAAGCTAATCAAATGGTGAAGCCATGCCAACAATTCAATTATGTAAACATCTATCTTCCTCTTGTCGGCATAATAAAGTGTCTGCAGACGAATCAGGTTACTTTCTCTGGAGGTGTTATCATCGAAGTCATTACTGCAATATCAGAGGAAGACTAATTGTGAACTTTTCTTCTAACTGCATATGTAAACACAACAGTAATTGCCAACAAATATTAAGATATCCAAGTTTACACCAAACCTTGTGTTTGCCCATTCACCAACCCATCCGAAACCTTGATGTGCTCTGTCATGTACATAAACAATTAGCATATTTTCACAAAAGGAAATAAGACCAACACGAAGAAGAGAAAAATGAAAGTATAAGCTAATCCAAACAAATATATCACACATCTTACTTGACAGTATTTGTGGCAGCCGGTACAAGCCACTGAAGAATCTTCTCCATTTCTGCCTTGATCTGAGTGATGGAGAGCTACAGAACATTTATGTCAATTAACATAATCCAAAACAAAATAAAACTGTTTCCTTTAAGTCAATGTGATTACTCGCATAAAAAATTGGCACCATAAAACGGACTATAAAACGGAAGGTCACGGATATTCAGCGTAGGGAGAGTATACCTCTTTCATGTCAGCAATGGTTTGCAACTGAGATGGAAGAGCAGTCTTAATATTGTTGGGCAAACCATGATACAATGTGTCTCTCATGTTTGGAGGAAGTGCTGTGGGACGAGATGCCTAGTATAAACAATTGTTATTTTATCAAAATTATTTCTATTTGTAAGGTCATTACAATCTTGTTCAGCATGATACTTACAATCATATTTATTTGATTGATGATGTTAGCATAGTGCAGCGCAAGACCAGCTCCTCCTAGTCTTTCATGACCTTCACAGTAATTGGTTGTGATTGTACCTGCCACGAATCCACGATTTCACGTGTCTTATTATTATGACCAGGCAACAAGATATAGATCTACACAATAGAAAAGACAAAAATAAAAGGTAGATTTCCACAAGTCAATACATGACTGAAACACAAATATTAAAAATGATGATGCAATTCACTTGATTGTATTGTAGTTTTCCCAAATGCTTTTTCTCAGAAAGTCAATCCAAGCGGAACCGATGATTTAGGAGGAGAACAATTGTAATGTCATTAGTTTATTAGAGTCACATAACGTTTGCTGTAAGGGATGCATAACATGATTCCATATTGATCTTCAGCATTAAGAATATACACTAGACTATATGAAGTGTTTCATTTCAAGAGTTTATTTTCTTTGTAATGCAGATATGCATTTAATTTCGGCCTATAAAAAAAAAATTGTCTTCAATTTCAAGTGGCTCAACCACAAAGAAAAAGGCAGCTGGTTATTTCCAATCACATCTGAATAAAAAACAAGAGCATAGAAAACATTGGAAAATTTCATCTACGATCTGCTTAGTTCAAAAAATTAGAATGCCTTCGATTTGATTTTTTTTTTCTCGTAACAGGATTAAATGAAAAGTTCAGACTTCAAACCCTTAGTTAATTCCTAGGCTCCTAGTGCAAAAAGAGATGCATATCTTCTAGCTATATAAGGTACAACATTGATTTGTATCCTTAAGAGATAAAATCTCATACCATGGTTTCCCAGGAGCTCATAAATTGCTTGATTTATATAGGTAACAATATCAACGAGCTTTTCAACTATCTGCAATAGCCAAATTGAGTTCCAACAAAGTAAGTCTGTTGTTATGAATCCGCAGCTATAAAACATTCACTTCAAAGAAGTAAACATGAGTAAATACGAAATTCAAAAATAGTAGATGCAAATCAGGAACAGTTCGTTGAGTGAAAATATACCTCTTCCAAAGTTCTGGACCAAAGAGACTTCTTCTTCAAGCTCCTCACAAGCTTTCTTTGGTGCTTTAGCTCACTTTGAAACATCGTGATACTCTCCCCTACGATTTTAAAGAGAATGTAGCTGTCAATGATCGGTTAACTTCAGCAGAATTACATTTTGAAGCGTGCTGCAGATAGTATGTACGTCGAACTGAAAATCCAAACTGGGGTCACCCGAAGCTAAACCCACCAATAATAAGAATATATTTCAGCCGAAAACAAAAATATATCCTCCGCTAGAAGTATTATTTATTTATTTGGAAAGACTTGAGGAAAACTATATTATGAAATTTCTAACCTTTTAGAGGAAGATTTAAGGACTCCATTTCCTTAATCTTTTGCAGATAATCTTGTTCAAAACGTTCATAAGCATTCAATTCATGGTATAATTCCTACACAACAAGGAGAAAATCCGTAAGGAAGAAACTGCTAAAAAAAAATCAATTGAAACTCTAACCATAACAAATAAACATCTTAGAAAGCACATCCGAATTAGGAAACAAATAGTGTGAACAAATATAAATAAACACGGTAGTATGCATCAAAACTGCACAAAGGTCATACCAAAGCTCCATGAATCAAAATCATGCAAGCATAAATCCAAGAAACCAAAATGATAAAGACCGCTTTACTGAGTCATCAATTCACTGATAAAATTAAAAAATATTTAGAACATTATTTAAAATGACAATGAGCTTACAGCGGTATTCCGAACTAGATTGGTAAACTCCTGCATTGTCTTTTCTGCCTCTGCCTGATATTGTTTGTCATCCAGAACATCCAAGTCTAGTCTGATAATTTTTTTAGTCAAAGGTTTGAATGTGAAATTTGTGTGATTGTAATCAGCCAAGAAATCAATCAAGACATGTTAGCTTAATCTTGTCAATAACAATGTACATGGAAACTCACCGTGAAAAATATCTGTCTAGGTTGTGCCACTGCGGATCTTTACACATATTTCCAAATCTAGCTACTTCCCGTGAGAAGACATTGAGTTCTCCCCTACAAGTTCCCCAGAAAAATCATAAACAAAAAGCATAAACAAAATAACCAGCAATGAAAAACAAAAATTCTATTATTTGAACAAGCTAGAACCTTTTGTCCGCCTCAGCAAGAGTTATTAACTCCTTCATGTCAGTCGAGACTAACAGTTGAACCCCCTCCGACTGTAAAACATCCTTTTTAAGAATCTGGATATTTTCTTCAGAAAGCGATTGAAACAAAATTGCTCCTTTGGTTATTGTATTAGCTACTTCAAATGCCAGTATTGATATTTTTTTCCCTCTGGAAGTCACGCCAGAGACAAACCCACTACTAGTATTTAACTTTGGCATGCCACTTCCAATTGTGTCCAAAACTCCCACCGCCCTCTCGCCAGCTTTTCCGAGAAAAGAACCCCTCTGGCTCACCTATGAAAAAAATGACGTCAATCATGAACCATTAAGATTCCAATTTAGAAGATCCCTAACATACCATCAAATGCATCCATAACTACAGAGGCGTGACCCTAACATATTAAACTATTCACACCTGGCGGCCATTCAGAAATTGCAGCACTAATGTAACTCCCCTCAACATCCAACTATAGAATAACAGGAAAGCCCTCATTCCAACCAATCAATTTCCACATAAACAGTCCTAAGGATACGCATATTTTCAAACCTTTTAAGAACATAGAAAAACGATGCAAGCTGCGCAAAAACAGACCTGTTTTCCTCCAGTTGACGTAGGAGTCGATAACCCAAGTTCAAAGGAAAGCCCAGAGTCGTGCCTCTTTTGCTTTCTACCTTGACCAGTATCAGACCTGGAATCTGAAATAGCATCTCCACGATTCACAAAGCTATTTTCCTTCTTAAGCTTCCCAGAAAACTCGAAGCTCTTCCCTCCAAGTTCAGCATTTCTCTCCACCATGCCAGCCGAACAAACCGCTCCCATTATCGCTGTCCTCAACAATGACCAGGAAAAGAAATGCAACAGAACGGAGGAAACGAAAACCTAACGCTGCGAAAAAAAAAAAGAATAAAGAGCGTAACTGAAGTTGAAGAAACGAGGATTGTTGGATTGTTAGCTTCAGAAGGGAAGCGTACCTATTTACAGAGAGTGTTGAGAATGGAGAAGAAGATTGAGATTAGAAAAGAAGGGGATGGGAATGGCGAGAGAAGGTATAAAAAGGGGAAAGTGGCCGCGAATTTACGACTCTGGAGTTTGACTAAAACCTGGAAAGATAGAGATCAAGGAAAGACATTAGTTCTTGTTGGTGTCATTCATTCATTTATTCATATGGTTGAAATATTTGAACGAATCATAAATAAAATAGTAAAAGTAAGCAATTAATGAAAAGAGGAAACGCGCAAATGGAATGAAGGGTTTGACTCTAGGGAAAAGGAGGCGACGTGGCACTCCCACAATCAATGCCAGCGACGACTATTTCCCTTTCTTCCCATCAAACACCTAAACGTGAAAACACAGCAAATCCAAGTCGCGCCCACCATGTGGACCACCACCACGCTAATTTACACTCCCGTGTCTTAACAACACTTTAATCCCTTTTTACATATTAATTCATTCTAAATACATTACTAATTCAACAGTATCAATTACTTAATTTCATCATTTTTTTTTTTCAAAACATGATACGATAATTGGTGTTTCTAATAGCAGCCAAGATTTTAAATTAAATGTAGCGATTCGTACTTAAAGGAATGTTCCATGGGTTGGTGGATGCATGAAAATGCTTTAACATTGAGCTTGATGACAATAAAGAAACAAATAGCCTTCTCAATGGCAATGGGTTTTGGATAACACTTCATACACTTTTTATTTTATATACAAGGAGAATTTTAATTTATTTGATCACGGATCATGTATCATGAAATTGTCAATATTTATACTTGTTTTAATCTTGTATCTAAAACTCGACTGCAGCAAGTTATGAGTGTCTCAATTTCTTTTTCAAATACTAAACTAAACTATCAATTTTCATTTTCACAACCCAACAAATAATACTTGTTTTCTCACGTGTTTGATAGCAGTAAATAAATGCAGATACTTACATCAACTACAAATCATCATTATTTGCATTTTATGGTCTAATGAGTTATCACTAACACCAAATTAACTTATCATGTCGATGAATTTACTTCTGATCAGAAAACATCAGACATAAACAAAATGTATTGTAATATGTTCGTAAATAATCGGTTAAAATTTACGTTTGATCATTTTCTCATTCATTCGTACGGAATTTAATTTGTCACTTACAAAAAAAATATATATGAAAACAAATAAATATTATTATATTGACATGACTTTTAAGTTAAATCTAACAAAATTGTTTTGAATTGACATTATTTCTTTCCTTTAAAGTTGGAACACAACCTTGTTCAACCTCAATCTTTTTAAAACATTCCATTGTTTTTTTAATTTTGAAAACAAAATTTCTTTGATGGATAAAACAAGCCATCACAAGTTTTTAATATTTGCAATTAAGTAGAAAACAAATGTAATGAGATAAAAAAATTAAATCTCTCATTCTCAAAACCAAGCAAATTTAGGAAATTTGAAGATTAGTTTTTTTTTTTCTTTTTTTCCTTTGCAACAATAAACATGTGTTTATTGATTATATATATAGAGAGAGAGAGAGAAAAATTAAAAAAAAAAATCCGGAGAGACATGCTTTAATCTCTTAGTTAATGAAATAATCAATACAGTTAATTGCCTTTTCCTTAAATCAAATAGATTTGTTTTTAAATTTACACAACAAATATATATTTTTATTACTTTTAAATGAAAAATATATTAATCATTGATATCTATTCAGATAAGGAAAAAAATGTACAAATATAGAAATTTAATAAAATAACTAATAGAATTTTGCACCTTTCTCCAAAAGACAAATTTTTTAAAATTGTACAACACAAATTCAGGTTTTCTTTTTCTTTTTTCTAACAAATATATATATTGATTAATAATGTCTCGATATATAAGCAAAACAATCATAAAAAGACAGCTAACATTCAGGGGAATCGAGAGACTTAGTTTTCCACCGACAAAAAAGCTATCGAATGAATCAAAATTTTCACTCCTTCTCAAAATGAATAATTTTCTTAAGAAATTGAACTGCAATAACAGATTTTGTATATTTTTAAAAATAAGTATATTAACTAGTCATAATTAGCTACAGAAGTCAAATAATTTTTTGGAGAGAACATGTGATATTTTGATAGATAAAAGGGGTTTTAATTTTATATATATATATATATATATATATATATATATATATATATTCTAATATTTTAGTTTTTATAAGAATACTTATCATTTTTAAAACGGTTGGACATATTAGAGATTAACCTATGTTTATATAAATTCTACATTAAACAAATCAAACGGAAATTTGTTTAGTTCAATTTAAATTTAAGATTTCTTTTTGGTCAGTTTTCTTTACACCTTCATAACTTCATTCGACATATCGTATACTAGGAAAATTCAATTTAGCTTCTAATTTAGAATCTTCATTTTGAATTTCTATATTTCATAATTTAAAATATAGTTTTTAACATAATACAATTTAAAAAAAAAAGTAAAAGAGAGAAACAAACTGGTGGAGAAAGAATCTATTTTTTTTAACCTTAACTGGATATGGTTATCGTGAATCCAATCTTGCATTGTCTTTTTTTACAATAATAAGCTAAGTCATCAGTAAATGACATTGAGGGAGATGACAACCATGCACATGATCTTGATCTACAAAATAAATAAAAACAGAGGATGAGTCTCCATTTTTCTTAAACTTTTAATTTTTAGACTCACATGGTACTAGCTAAAATAAATAAATAAAAACAATAATGTGATGATGTGGACCCATGTCGTATCTTTCTTTGGGGAATAAAATATCGGTTTCAGTCAAAACTAATTAATATGAGACAAATTTTGAAGTATCTATACATTATCTTTTTTTCTTACCTTTTTTAATCCGAGATGCTAAATAAAATAAAAAAATGAATTTGAGTGATTGAAAAAATAAATTATAATAAGGTTGTTGCATCTACTATGAATGTTCCGTCAATGAAAAGCAAGGCGTTAACGTATCATTAATTATAATAAATGTGTTATGCTCTTTACAATAAATGAAAGATTACATCTGCAAAGGTACGGATAGTTGCATGCATGGTAACTTAATTTTTATAAGTTTATATTGATATTGAACTTAATTTTTGTCAATACATATATTACCATGATTACAATAGTTATACACACTTATAACAACGGTAAACTAATGTTGTAACATTCAGCATTTACAAAATATATATGTATAACAACTCGATTCAATCCGCACATATATTATTTAGTTGTTAATATTTTTTCTAACATTCAATGTTATGAAAAGTTTTATATGATTTATGTTCCACCAAACATTAATAAAAACATTTGAAGCTTCATTCTCAGTTCTTTTATTTCAAGGTAGTACATAAAATTATATGTATACATATGTTCATAATATTTATCAATTTTAAAATATATTAGTTCAATCATATAAAAGTCACTTGAATGATAGACAGAATTTCTCGACAAGAATAATGAAATTTTGCTTCTCAAAATTTTAATTATTTATTATAATGTATAGTTTAGCAGCTGTCTAGCTTTAGCGAATAATATAATTCTAGCTGCGTGATATAAAATAAAAGTTATTTTATTTATTGTTTTACTTCTAATCACAATTCTCTCGACTGAACAAAGCACGTGTCTGAGTGAAACAACTATAAAGAAATTTTATTATTTTATTATTTTTGTCTTGTTTTTCTTAAGTGATAAGTTTGCATAATAAATTTGTTTCCGCAAAGTTATACCATGAACACAATTTCACATCAACTAACTTATACAATAACTCAAATCTTAAAAAAAAAAAAACACTTACAAAATCTCAATTATAAAACTATAAATTATGAGATCATATATTTATGATATTATAAAATTAAAAGATTATAATATTATAAAATTATAAAACTGTAGATTCATAAATTCATAAAAATATAAAAATATAAAATAATATATCCGAGACAACTAAGTAAAATAATAAAATTAAATAAAATTATATAATCCAATTAACCACCACATCATCGAATTTAAATAAAAAATAAACAACGAAAACTCAATTGATTTTTTTAATTTTGAAATTTTCTAAATTAACATAAGCAACCAAACTCTCCAAAAATCTTACCAAATTATAAATTATTTATTTTACTAATTATAATGTTTTTAATAAATTGAAATCAACAACAATTAATACAACATTAATAATGTAAATTTCAAAAAAATATAATTTAAATATTTTCGCTCAGGTGGAAACTACTCGTCTGGGTGAAATCATCAGAATTTCGAGTTGTCTCAACATGCAAGCCACACAATTCATGCCCAATACGAATTCTACCACATACAATTGTTCACACTCATCAGTCAACATCCAATTCATGCAATTCTAACCTATATCAATGATTTGTTCGCAAAAATATGATGATAGGTTAGTTTCCCTTGCCTTAATTGATCACCAAACCACTATTATGGCTTCTCATAGTGAGGCACTCTAATTTACAACCTAAGAGACTGAAATGAAGGTTCATACAGTAAGGATAGGGCCCTAATTTCTGTCTGGCTCGAAAATAACTTCCAGAATTCGAAATTGATGAGACGTGAGAAGAAATTTCTACTTACTTTGAGAGGATGGAGGTTTAGCTAGGAGGGAGGTATCAACTGGCCCTTCTGATTTGTTTGCTGAAAATCAAGAAGAAGGATGGGTCAGTATGAATGTTGAACTCTGGTTGAGAGAAAGAGAGGGACCAGTGCAGAGTAAAGGAGAGTTGGGTATGTGGGGTGTTTTTCAGTGAGTGTGAAGTGGTAGAGAAGAGAGAAATAAAATGGGGTTTTACACTAAACTCTAAAAATTAACACATTCCACTTAACTCTAGAAAATGACATGCAAATTATGAAAGTCATACAAACGAAAACTAAGAGTGTGAGTGAACAAAACAAAAAAAAACTTACTAAAAAATACAATCGAATGGGTTCAAAGTGTTGTGTTCTCTATTATCTCCTAGATTGCAAATTTAAAAAAAAAATTGAGAAATTATTTAAAAATCTTAAAAAAGACAAAGAAAAATAGAAAAAAAATGTTATTTTTATTAATAAAACTAAATCATTAAACTTTAATATATATATATATATGTAAATAATTTATTTATTTCATCACATATTTTTATATGATTTCTTAAAAAATATACTAGACAACCATAAATTTATTTATTATCTTAATTTTAGATTATAAACATTTTATAATTATGAATAGTTATTATTATGTTAACCATAAAATTAAAATTCCATAAAATATGCCCACAACATGCACGTATTGATGTTATTAGAAATATCCTGTATCATGTCACAGTACACGTAACATCCAAAAGCGAAATTAGTCTATAATTTAATAACTAAAAAACACTTCAGTAGAATAATAAAAAAAAAAAACATATACCACATGGATAAATAAATATATCCGGAGAGGGTGAGGGGTCATTTTTTTTCCCTCTAATTTAGAGGTATTTCCTTTGTTTGTCCTTGTATTCAATTTTTCATTTATTTCTAACATTAACTGCACCTTTATCACTTATAATTCATTTCTAAACTGAACTTTAATTCAAAATTATTTCTCTAGCTAAATTAAAGTTTAGATTAGGTGATTGAAGTACACAATTTAATAAAACAACTAAAGTTGTGTATATATATCATTCAAAATTTTCATTTATATATACAAGATATTTATCTGCATTTTTTTTAAATTATATTTAAATTATAAATCAGTTGTAGTAAAATTCAAACAAAACTATTTAATCCTCCAATTAAATAAAAATCTTTAAGAAGTTAATTTAATCTTATTCCTTCTTTATTCAATCTCTTTTCACTTTTTCGAGTGAATAACTATTTTTTTAATCAATTATTTATTCTTCATCCATTAAAATAAAAAAAATTATTAAATTAAACATTATAATTAATAGTAACATTACTTTTTTTATTTAAAAAATGTAAAGTACAAGACAATGAATGTCAATTGATATTATTAGGAACAAAAGATGTGTGTAACGACCACTCTTGTACCAATTGATTGTAAGTTTATAACTAATATCTAATGTCAAAATTTGTTATTTAAGAATGTGACAATGAAAATAACTAGTAAAAACATGTCTAATAATTACATAATAATACATTTTTGTCTAAAAATATAAGTTTTATTTACACAATGAAATATTTGCACTTATATTGTTTTGTAACATTTTACCTTTAACATTTAGTTTTGTCAAAAACTTATAATTCAATAAACTGGTTTATCATATGAGAACTTATTGATTAAGAGTATATTAATTATATCGTATGCCAACTTATAAATATACTTTATAGTGAGTTTTTTTTTTCTTATAATGATTTTTGTCATTGTTTGGTTACTTTGCATTATACCTCTAGTTGGGAGTAACTTAATATAATAAGTTGTGGAACTTTAACTTTAGGAAAATTTATTTTAAGACAAGGAAAGCTAGCAAAAATTTAGAGTACTATTATTTTTAATTTATGTAGGTAATGATATATATATATATATATTCAATTGTAATTCTTAAAACAATTTGTTATGACAATTTTTAAAACCAAGTTATTTTGTTCTACAATTAATATACTCTAATAATCTTAGGTTAGATTTTGTTTAGGCATTTTCATAAATTTAAAAATTAACTGTAATTTATTTATTCAAATATAATAGTTACAGGTTTATCTCAGCAATACCTTTAATAATACTTACATAACATAAATATTATGTTTTTAATATATCATGTATTTATAAAATCAGGTGTTAAATGTACATATAGAAAGATGTAACTATTGTGAACTAATTAAAAAAAAAAATGCTAATGCATTCTCAATACCAACATATGTTATAATTTATTATTAAATAACATGTTATTAAGTAGCGAAGTGTATGTTTGGTTACTTCCTAGATGTTTGGTTACTTCCTAGAATCCATTATATGTATCATAAATCATATTGTAAATTTGAAATTTCCGGAAGGAGTTATCTTTTAAAAGGTAGATACTGTAAGAATAGTGAATCAGTTAAGTTAAACTAGACAACGTCTAAATACAAAATTGAAAAATTAGAAAATGAATTATGTAACTAAATTCTTACAAAAACAACATAATTGGACCTAAAACAGTAAAATATATATATTTTTATGCAGAGATAGTTAACATTATAATAATAGAATTACGGGTACTTGACAGACGATGAATTTAAGTTTGTATTGTTTTAATTTTGAAAGAAAAAAAAAAAACTAAAGAGAAAATTATGATTGGGTGTTGCAATGGATTTGATCTGAATAGAAAATGCACCGAATATAGGCAATGATGGATGGGTAAGAACGTAAATGAAGAATGAGAGAGTGGGGTCTGAGGGATAACGTGAACGAAGTTATGCGCTGGTATGGTTGGTAGCGGTAACATGGCTGTCACCCTTGAAGAATGAACGGCACAGGATACCTCACTCGAAAACAAAATATCCCGCCCTCCATTATTACCATCTTAACCTCCGAATATCCCTCTCTTCTCTCTCCCCAATTCCATAAATGACTGCACTCTCCTGAACGCATCCCACTGCATTTGGGTTCCTTTCCCTCCCACCGCCAAACAAAACTCCAAACCCTAAATCTCTCTCTTCCTTTCTTCCTCCCTTCGTCGGAAACATGAGAGAGATCTTGCACGTTCAGGGAGGCCAATGTGGCAACCAAATCGGTTCCAAATTCTGGGAGGTCATCTGCGACGAGCACGGCATAGATCCCACCGGAAAGTACAACGGTCTTGGAAACTCCGACATCCAACTCGAAAGAATCAATGTCTATTACAATGAGGCATCTGGCGGAAGGTACGTTCCTAGAGCTGTTCTTATGGATCTCGAACCTGGGACCATGGACAGCATCAGATCTGGCCCCTACGGCAAGATCTTCCGCCCTGATAACTTTGTCTTCGGACAGTCCGGTGCTGGTAACAATTGGGCCAAAGGTCATTACACAGAAGGCGCTGAGTTGATCGACTCCGTTCTCGATGTTGTTCGTAAAGAGGCTGAAAACTGTGATTGCTTGCAAGGTATGTTTTAATACACCTATTTCTTCGCTTTCCATTTCAAACGTTCACATATGTAATCTCTGCATTTGTCATCTTTTGATTGGAGTGGGTTAACTTTTCTCTGTCTTTCTATTTTCTAATGCCTTAATACCTGAACAAGGGTGGATCTTCAGATCTGTATAGTTTCCGTATTGACGCCTGCCTCTCTCTCTTTTCTATTGCCGTGTATTGCAATTGTTTCGAACTTCCTTTGTCATTTAGAGTAGACGGTCATGGACTGGATCTATGTGTTTCTTTCAGTCTCATGGATGTCGAAGACTTAGATCTGAATGGTAACAGATTTTGAACATAATGATAAATGGAGCATAAGATCCAGATTCATTTTAAATTCTAATGGAAGAATGAGTTTACTGAAATCTTTTATGTATGTGGTTCTATGAGATCCAATGTTCAAGTTGAACTCAACCTGCATAAAAAGCTGCTGTTAGTTTTTGCTCCATTGTTGTATATCTGGTGACTATGTTTAGGAACTGGTCATGTTTGGTTTTGGCATGATAGTGGACCCTATATATTGAATCTTAGATACAAATTGAACATGGACCGGCATCTACTCTTCCCTTTCCTGGTTACTTGGATAGTGCTACATTCACTGCCCTTGCACAATGTTTAATTTTTTTAGATCTATCATAATCAAAAAATAATATAGTAGATCTGGAGTTGTATCACTGTATCAAGAATCAGGATTTTTTTTATGCCATATTTCTACTTCAATAATTGCTTTCTCAAATCTTAATTATTTATTTTATTTTATCTTTCTTGTTGACATTATGCAATTGTATTGCTTGTTTTTGGGAGAATATGACTGGGCTGAGCTGTTAAATATGACCCATGTTGTCTTCAATGACGACAGGTAGGGACCATCTTAACTTTCTCTATTTTATAATTAATTAAATAGAACTTTATGAAATCTGGTTATTTTTCTACTTACATTGTGGTTGGGATGATATTTGACTATTTCTTAATATAATAATAATAGTAACATTGATGATAATCCAACATTGATACTCTCTATCTGTACTTTCTCAATCAAGCAACTGTCTAAATTGTTATTTTGATGTATAAATGTAATTTTTCTCATTATCTTTCGCTGGTTCTCAAACACTGCACATAGTACATGAAAGTATGTATTCAAATTGGATTTTAATTCTGGGAATAAGTTACTGCAGTATATTAATTTACCCCTTGCACCTGAATTCATAGATTGAAATGGAAAACAACTTCATACTAGCAATGCAGATTCATGAAACAAGTTTTGTTTAATTTTGTTCAGCTATGAGTTATTACATAGCAAACTCATAATATTAATCCAGGAGAGCATGACCCACAACAGAATGTGGTTGGTATGCTTTCATCGTCTTGTAATGGGGTTTCAATTACATTTGAATTTTATTGAAATGCTTAAATGTCGAATGTCATTTGTCTCATACTTGGCCGCTGCTGCTGGGAATCAGAGTTCGTTTCACTAATGCTATATGGCTAATTTAATTTCCTCAGGTTTTCAAGTGTGCCACTCTCTTGGAGGAGGCACAGGTTCCGGCATGGGAACACTTTTGATATCAAAGATTAGGGAGGAATACCCAGACCGAATGATGCTCACTTTCTCTGTTTTCCCATCTCCCAAGGTTTCTGACACAGTTGTGGAGCCGTACAATGCCACTTTATCTGTACACCAACTGGTTGAAAATGCAGACGAGTGCATGGTTCTTGACAATGAGGCTCTTTATGACATTTGCTTTAGGACATTGAAACTCAGCACTCCTAGCTGTGAGTATTGTCTTGTAGTGACACATTTGTTCTCAGATTAGGCATAGAAATAAATATAAGTTTTACTGATTTATCTCCTCATGGTGTATTGCAGTTGGCGATCTCAACCATCTTATTTCTGCAACCATGAGTGGGGTTACATGTTGTCTTAGGTTCCCTGGACAACTGAACTCTGACCTCAGGAAGCTGGCTGTGAATCTGATTCCATTTCCCCGTCTTCACTTCTTTATGGTGGGGTTTGCACCTCTCACTTCTCGTGGGTCTCAGCAGTATGTCTCCCTTACGGTCCCAGAGCTGACTCAGCAGATGTGGGATGCCAAAAATATGATGTGTGCTGCTGATCCTAGGCATGGCCGATACCTGACTGCATCTGCTATGTTCAGGGGAAAGATGAGCACCAAAGAGGTAGATGAACAGATGATCAATGTGCAGAACAAGAACTCGTCGTACTTTGTTGAATGGATTCCCAACAATGTGAAGTCCAGTGTGTGTGATATTCCTCCCAAGAATTTAAAGATGTCATCCACTTTTATTGGGAACTCAACATCAATTCAGGAGATGTTTAGGAGGGTGAGTGAGCAGTTCACTGCTATGTACAGGCGCAAGGCCTTTTTGCATTGGTACACTGGGGAAGGAATGGACGAGATGGAGTTCACAGAGGCAGAGAGCAATATGAATGATTTGGTGGCAGAGTACCAGCAGTACCAAGATGCAACTGCAGATGAGGAAGAAGACTTTGATGAAGAAGGTGAGGAGGAGCAGTATGATCATTAGCTGGATCAAACTTAGGCTATGCCTAATGGTAACTACCAATGCATCATCTACCTTTGCTGCTATTCGTGTATCTACAACCTATGAACTTTCACTTTCATTCCCATTTATCCGTTCTTACATTTTGCCAATTTCGTTGTTAAATGTACTGCTTTTGAATTGTTTGGAATGTGCGCGGTGGGACAATAGTCGATTATTCTATCTGTTTATCCAAAAGCTTCAAGTCACTATTAATTATTTTTTATTTCAGTGCCTATTTCTACTTAATTTATAACAATTTAATTCAAATATGTCGACAACAAGTTTATTTTGCATTGGCCCGCAATCATGGTATGATTGGCTTTTGTAATTTTTTTAATGTCATACTTTGGACCACATTAAACTGATTATGTTTAAATGTTACTAATTTTGAAAACTCGTTATTGTTACCGTAAATAACAGATTAAAAAAAACACCAGACATGAATTTTAATGTAGAACAACTTTTGGTTTATAGTTTGTGTTGCATAAGTTATATAAAAGATAAAAAAATTTATTTGAAGTAGAATATTAATTTTACTTCGACGCATTTCTAAGTGAATGTTAAAAGGATGCTGAAACGGCCTCTCTAACGTCAATTAGTGGATAATAAAATTTTAGTAGGTGGTGAAATAACAATTATTGTCTGTCTTAACTCTACACATTACCAAAACATAAGTTAACTTTTCTTTTATCACTTGTATTTTGTCTTTTCCTTTTTCCGAGAGTGTTTGGTGCAGAAAAGGAGTAAGGAGTAATATTCTATTCTATCATTTACTCCATTAATCATTCTTCAATCATCATCAGTTATTATTGTTCAGAAAGTAACCTCCTCTTTTTAGACTTCAAAGTCTTCGGTACTGTATCCACCAAAGTGTTGACTTGAGAAAAACACTTTAGGAATAGGTCTAGTTGTTTCTTACTCTCGTGACCAAAGTAAAAATTATGAGATCATTGTAATTGATTCTCAACAACAAAAAATATAAAAATCTAAGTAAACTGTATTATAATAATTTTTTTAATCATTAAATAGCAATATTTTCTATTATAATAAAAATTTCTTAAAAAAATAAAATAAAATAAATTTAAATTTAAAAGTATATTGATACACATGAATAAGTTATGTTTTACAACAAAAGAAATTATAACAAATTTATATCATTTAATAAGAAGTTATCTTTAATTTATAGAGAGCAATATAAAATATTTTAATATTTTATTTCAATGTATTTATTGCAATAATAAAATATTTTACAAATCATGAAAATTGTTGGATTGAGACGAGCATTACAATAATAAAATATTTTCAATCACAAACCAATTTAGGTCGACATTATTTTAATGATGTAAGTGTATCAGAATAATGTGAGTACGAGTACAAATTAATATATCAACTTTTAATTTCAACTATATCTATTTAGATGAATTCAATAATATAGATTAATTTTACTGTAACTATACAAGTCATACAACATAAAAAAAAATAGTTATATATTTTTTTGCATTGTTAAAGAAGGTGGTGCATTTGATTTGTAGTCAAATTATTTTATACATTATCATATATATGCATAAAAAAAATCCAAAATTCAAAATTTCGTCATCAAAACAAATAGCAGTGGACTATGGAGTAGTATCATGGCCCATGCATTTTGTCTTCTGGCACCTCCGTATATATTTTTCTTAACCTCGGTATATTTCTTTCTGAACTTTAATATATTTCTTCTTGTACACTCATAAATTGTGTAATATAAAATGAAAATTTTGTATTCCGAGTACAGTCTGAAATGTTTCTTTCTTATATATATATTTAAAACATACAATCCAAAATATAATTTTTTATATTTTAGAGTACATAATTCAAAATATAATTTTTATATTTCAAACTATATAATTCAAAATTTATTTATATTCTTGACAATACAATTCAAAATGATTTTTTTTATTTTATATTTCAAAATATTTTATAAAACATAAAAATTTATATTTGAAATATAAAATTTTATGGAATGTGGGCTGAAATTACTAAATAGATGAAGAATTGATTTTCTAATAAGCTTCTTTTATGGATTAAACCGTAAAAGAAATTTAGTTACCGGTTGATTTTTTGTTTTTTTAAAAAACTTGCACACACTTTCCAAGAAAAAACAAAAACAGTTAGAAGAAATTAGCCTTTATGAATAACATTTTGACAAATTATTACATCCAACCATTATCACTGTACTAAAATTTATTAGGGAGTACTATTCATTCATATTTTTTAATAATAAGCATAATTTATTCGTGTCTGAAAACAAGATAGTTAAAATAGTTAAAATTATGAAAGATTTATATATATATATATATATATATATATATTAATTAAGTTTGGAGAACCAAAATAATATTTAAAATTTAGATGTTTTATAATTATTACTAATACAACCAAAAAATATATATAATATACAATTTAATTATAATTAATAATTTTTTGTGCTTTTAGATTATTGAACCCATAATTAAATCAAAACATATATTATTAAAAAAAAATATTTCCTGTTAATTTTGTTTTGAAATTATTTTCATAACAAATATTTATAAATTTTGTTTTGAAAAGTAATTTGTAGAAAATTGTTACCAATATTTTAGTAAAATAGTTAGGGTTTCATAAAGTAAAACTTGTAAAAAATATTTACAAAATTCATAATTTTGTAAAAAATAATTATCTATAAAAGAATTAATAGTCAATTAAAAATCTTAAAAAAAATGTAAAAAGAAAATATTTTCTTGAAGAATTTAATAAAAAGATTACAGGAAAAATATCATGAAATATAAAGAATTTTAGTAGTTATCAATTTTCCGTTATATATTTTTTTCAATATAAATAATTATATTATGTACAAAAAATTTATCTTCTATTTTATTTCATAATTTTGTTTAATTAAAATAATTTTTTTTGTTTAAGTAGGACGTACTTCTTATTCTTATTAAAAATTCTATAGTTCAAAGATGATTAGTAAATTTTTTAAATTTGAATAATTAAGAGTATTGATAATAAAATTTTGAAGTAAAAATTTTAAATTAATTTTTAGTTGAATATGATATTAGCAATTAAATTATAACATTAGTAATCAATAGTAAATGAATGAGTAAGTAAAAAGGTAATAATTTTTTTTATCTTTTTAAATTTATTAAATAATTAAATTTTACCTATAATTATTTTTTTTTAAATTATAAATATAATATAAATTTTACTAATTAATCTATATGAAAAAAATCAGGAGGGGAGCATGCCTCCGACGTCGTAGAATATATATATATATATATATATATATATATATAAATCAAATACACATTCATAAAAATAATTTATTTTCATAAATACTTAATCAAATTTAAGTTTATAAAATTTATCAATTTATCAATATTTTATTAAACTTAATTCATCTGATATAAATTATTTAAATTAAATTAAAAACTAGAAAGAAAAATAATGAAATAACAAAAGCATCTTCTCTACGTCACCTTAGGTGTAACCTTTAACCAAATATGCTAGATGTTTTTTTTTTTAATGCAAAGTAACAAACACTTTTTATTTTATTGATTTTGAGTGAAAGTATAAATTAATCCAGTTTTAACCTTTACGATTTATCTAATAAAATATAAAAATACAATGAAATTATACAGGTAAAATAAATGTTTTGTGTATTCAAAATTTGTGACGAAAAAAAAAGAAGAATAAAATTTAAATTATATTAATATGTAATTGAGTAGTATTATTATGTTACAATTTTGTATTAATTTTTAATTAAAAAATAAATTTTAATAATAATTTATTAGTTTTTAATTTGTTGAAATGTGATGACAACACGCATATCAATGAAATTTTTTAATTATGTTAATTTTTCGGTAAGTTTAGGTTTAATTTAAGTTTTTATTTGGTGAGAAGAGTAAAGAAGCAATACGACATAAAATTAAAAAAAAATGTAAACTTATTTAATTTTTACTAGAATTTTACTATTTTTTATTATGCATAGAATTTAACTTGTGAATACTATAAAAAAATATATGATGTTATGATTTAAATATTTTGACTATTTGTGTAAAAGTATAATTTTTATCATATATTTGATATGGTTTCTATATTTTGTATTCTTTTATGATAATAAATTATTGATAAACTTTAAAATCTTAATTTCGTTGAGATATCAAAGTTTATTATGATACTTAATATGGCCCGAAGTTGTTTGTATTTAATAAAGTAATAATCTAAACTTACCATTAAAATAAAAAAAATTAAAAAAGAAAAATATCAAAATATAGTTTAATATTTCTATAAGTTAAATTACTTTGTACTCAAATTACAATAAAATTTTGAAAGATTATACTAGACAACTTCTATTAATTAAATTACACAACCTAATTTTAAATTTTAAAAAATTTTATTTTGTTTAATATTCTTATATAAAAAAGCTACATTTTATATACAGGGCAATGAGTGAAAGTCCGAAAGGTATATAATGACACATTTTTCAGAATGAGATTGAATATTGTGTTGCAGTAAGATATAATTTAATATTTAAGAGAAATAAATTATCCAATGCAAATCATAATTATATTGTTAGATAATGTTTAATATTGTTTATTATTTGCACCCGTAAATAAATTTATCACCATAGAAATATATTTTATTTTATTTTATTTTTAATTTAACGTGCAACCATTCTTGTATGATATTAGCAAAAACTTCAGGTAACATTTTTTCTTAAAGGATTTCACTGTTACACATGACAGCTAACAATCCCCTCCCAAATCTGATATTTTTCTTTCAAGATAGACAAAACTCAAAGTGTGTTATAAATAATATTTGAAGCTTTTGCAGAATTCAAAAATTTAAAAATGTCAGTTGGTTGAAGTGAATTTCATCATGTCTAAATAATTAAATTAATCTGACAGAACTTCTAACATCTTAATTTCTTCTAAAAAATTTACCAAGAGAATAATTTTATTGTAAATCATTTCAAAATTTCTGTAAAAATGAATTGCCATTTAAAATTCGTCATCCAAACATTTTTTTGTCTGTATTCTTTAGATGACTAGGGTAAGCACGTAAACAGAGGCGTTATGCATAATATTTTTTAAAATATATATAAATTATTTAAATTAAAAAATTATTTTTTATAATTATAGATATATAATCATAGATAAAATAATTTTAATATTTAAAATAAAAAATATTATAAAAAATTTGTGTAAATAATAATTATTAAAATATTTAAATTTGAAAAGTATTACCAAAATAATAAAAGAAAATAATTATTTTATAATAAATAATTATTTGAAGTAAAAAAATAATTACTAAAATGATAAGAGTAAAAAATATTAAAGTAATATTATATAAATAATTTTTTATTAGGTATAATTATTTAAATTAAAAAAAAAGTTACTAAATAATAAAATAAAAAAATATTTTTTTTATTATAAATAATTATTTAAATTTAAAAATTAGTAATTAAGAGGGTGAAATTAGAAAAACAAAATGGAGAAGAGGTGTATCTGTTTATAGTTATAGATTTTAGATTATTTGAGATGTGATTCACCGAAAATGAGGAGCATAGGCTAAAGAAGATATCAATACAATCTACAAATAAACTGGGGTTTTCCTTGGTCTAGAGTAGGAAAAAAAAAAACAAAATCCATGCATAAGCCCAAAAGACAGGCCCAATCTAAAACAGGTACAAGACTGAAACAAACCCTAACTAAAAACACAACAAGGCGGCGCGTGACTTAGATTTTTATTTATTTAAAAAAAAATTAAATTGAATCTTATTTTACTCAGAGGGTAGAGTTACTGAAGTGCATCAACCTTATCCCACGTGCGTTGATACTCATAGTCTTGCACGGTCTAAAGACAAAAAAAATATAGTTAAACAGCACACAAACATGCACCATTATCTCATACTAATCGATTCCTTTCTGCACAAGCTAATATTTGGTTCATTTTTAAGAAATTCCATTTATGAGAGATCGAGGCCGATAAAAAAAAATAATTAAAAACACAACATTGTCATCATCATTATTTTCATGCATTCATTTATGAATGGTAATTAAAATCTTTAAAAACTAAACGTAATCGTATAATTATAGAAAAAAAAAAACATTTAATGAGACATAAACAAAAATATTTATATTTAAAAGTAGATAGTTTGAAAAAATAACTAGAAGACACAGTGACCAGTGAGTAGGTAATGCTAAATGCTACACCGTTGCATCGATTGGTGCTTTTAAATTGCCTTAAACTCTGAATCAGAAACGTTATTATCATTATCATCATTCACGAAACAAAAATCCGACAAAATCTGAGAGAGCTTCCCTGATATATATACATTATGTTCTGTGAACAGAACACACTTTAAATTCCTTAGGAATAATACCAACACTAATGCTAAAGAGTGAGAGAAAGAATAGGAAGAAGAATTCTATGTGTATGAAAATAAAGGATTTGGTTAATATAATGATAGTAATAATATTATAATTATTATGATTATTATATCATCATCATCATCTACAAGAGTAACGGGGTTTACTAATTCCTATTGAGTTCTTGAACCTGTAAATGTGAAGCCTATTCTGACGGGCCTGAGCTGCCATGGCCCTACTCAGATTCCTGTTAGCCACATTCACACTCATATCCAACGGTTCACAAAACTCCAAACCCATGGACTCTTCCAGTGGTAGGTTCAGATCGGGAATTCCAATTGGGCCCACATCGTTACTACTCGAGGATGCTACTCCCGACGACGCCGTTGCGACTCCGCACGCCGACTGATTCAAGATCAACGGTGGATGATGCGCCACACCGGAGAACTGCGGTTGCTTGTGTTCTACAACACCTTGCATTGGGCCATGACTTAGCTGTAAAAAAAAAATAGCAATTCAATAATCAATAAATCAATAAATCTAAATAAAGAAGTGGACCCACCATCAGAAAAACAAAAGATAAAGCAACATAAATATAACTAGAACGAGAAATACCCAAAAAAAAAGAAAAAAAAAAAAAAGAGATAAACCCAAAAAGAAAAGAAAAGAAAATTGGCATACTAGTAGGAGTAGTAGCAGTAGCGGCAGTAATAATACCTCTTGTTTTCTTGCTTTCAACTTCAAATTGTAGTCTTTCAACTTGTCAAAGTAACACTGGACGTTCTTAATCTCCTGCAAGGAATTTTTCACAGATCAACGACGGTTAAGCAAGATTTCTTCTTTCCTTTTCAAAATTTCACTCTTCTATTTAAGACGGTCCAAATCCAAACACCGGAAACTCGGGAAACAACCCGTGTTACCGGGTTACTCGCTAAACCCCATCTCTTACAATCGATTAAATTCAAACAGAGGAAGAAAGAGAGAGAAGTTACCCCGGAGAGTAAATCGTTGTCTTTGCTCAAATCCTGTATAATCTTCACACAGTGTTCTCTCTTCTGCGAGTTTTCAAGTAAACCCACAAATTACGAGGACGAAAGAAGAGACGCAGAAGAAAAAACTTAGATTTGAAAGATTAAAGATAAAAGATAAAAGATAAAAGGAAAAGGAAAATACCCTTTTGAGAGAAACGTTTCGTCTGAAGAGAGAGGTTGGGTTTTCATCGGATTCACTGGGAGAGAAGGAGAGAGGGGTTGCGGGGCTCGAAGCTTCCTCTGCTTTCGGATTAGCACTAATCACAGATCTCTTTTTCTTCCGACCCCACGACTGTGGAAGGATTCCGCGGACGCACCCGAATTCCAATATAAAACTTCGGAGCTTCACGAGGATTTCCGCTACTTCGTTCTCCCTCGTACTGTACGATGAGACACTGGACCCAGTCCTCTGTTTCATCCTCGTAATCTTTCTCCACTGGTTCTACTAATCTCCGTTTGGCGTTCCTCTAAATTTGAATTCCCATTGCAGAGAACAAAGAGGATGAGCGAAACAGATAGAGTAAGAAGGATGAAGAAGAGATAGGAGAGAGAGAGAGAGAGAGAGAGTTTGTGTTTTTGTGTTGGTAGGAAGAAAGAGGCTCCTTCTGCGTCTGCTTAATAAAAAGAGAATTTGGAAATCCACAGCACGCGCTGAAGGTTGACACGTGTCGTGTGTGGAAGAATTGAGGTGACTAGGGTTTATGGTTGCTTTGAGTGATTTTTTGGTCGCGCTCTTTTTTGCAATCCGATAGGATTCATTGGTCGTGCCATTCATTCAACCAAACCAGAGACTTATCACTTTTTCTTATGCAGATCTTTACCACACTATTCATATTATTTCTTTTAATACTTTTTTTTTTACCAGATTTTATGTATGTTTAAATATTCTTTTAAAAATATTTGATATTGTTTCAAGTAAGCAGCTTATAAGTTATTAGAGTGTATTTCAAAGAAAGCAAGTGGCCTGTTAAATACAATAATTAGTTGTTTTTGTTAATTTACGTGTTATTTTTTAAATAGATAAAAAAAAATAACAATGAAATATCCAAATATTAAAAAGTAAAAGATTACTGCTAAAATATAAATTTCTGTCGAATCTCCTTATAATATTTAGAACATTTTTTATTGAATGTTTTAAATAGGTGTAGAAAATAAAATCTTATGGGATACATACGATACTTTCTAAAATAGAGAATGATATTACTTTTTATCAATTAGATTCTTAATGTTATTTTTCATTCTCGTTGTTGGTCATGTAAAAGAAATAAAAACTCATTGGATTATAAGTTACAATGCATAATAGATTTTGACATTTATAATAATTATTTAAAAACTAATATCTAAAGAAATTTTAGTTTAATAATAAGGATTTAAATACACCTATGTTGACTAATAATACTATCATACGTGTCAATTTTGTTGGACATAATTAAAATGTATCTTAACTGCTATACCACTGTTTTATTTTTCCTTTTTTTAATTATTAAGTTACGTTAAACTTTTATAAATATTTATTTTTTATTCTTTTAAATGAGTCGGAGCTATCTTAAATCATCTTAGTTATGTAATCTGATTTAATAAAATACATTATCATATGAAAAAAACTGTTAGTTATCTTCAAATTATATTTCTGAAAATATATTTGGGAAATTTAAATATGAATTATTGGTGTACGTATATTATGCAAAACGACAAAGTATTCTTGTAATTTTATATGGTTTAATTTGATTCTATTGTTAATGTTTTAGTTTTTACTTGTTCGTACAACTTTTACCCTCTTTTATTATGGTATTTGTATATAGGAATTTATAATATTTTCAAACATTTAAATTCATTATACACAAAATTTATATATTTCCATAAATATACTACATTTAAAATAAAAGAAATTACTGCCAAAATATCTCAAAATATAAATACATGACAATTTTTCAACAGATTCGGTGATAGTATTATTCCTCGAACATAATAACAGTTTAAAAATATAATAGTGCAATGTATTGAACAAGTAACATAATAAGATATAAACTAATTCAAAATCATAAATGTATAATAATCTATAATACATGGATAATACAGGAACATGATACATGTATCGAATATGACACTTATCTTATATGTTTATTTTAAAAATAACAATATACGACATGTGATATATGTATATTGAAAAATATACAAAAATTCTTAAAATCATGATAAATATATTATTGTTATTTTTGTGAATCCAAACTAAAATTATATATACTAAGCACTATTAAAATAAGGGTTAAATATGTTTTTGGTCCTTTAATTTTTAATGAATTTTGGAATTAATATAATTCAAAATTTTGGACCAATTTAATCATTCATTTATCAAAATACGTGAATTTAGTCATTTTAATCAAATTTTGTTAAGTTTAATTCATATATTCTAAAATTCTTATATTTAATAAGAAAAGTAAACTAATATTTATAACAATTAGAAATATTCTATTTAACAATTCAATATAAGTATTATATTCAATTTATAATTAAATTTAAAAAATAATTAATAAAAATGTCAATTTTAAAAAGTATTAGTATAATTTTTATAAAAGGTATTAAATTTAAGATAAATTTTAAAGGAAAAAAATTTATTCATTTTAATAAAATTAGGACTAAATTGAACAAAAATAACGAATATAAAGACTAAATTGAACACAAAAAATAAAACAACTACAAACTAACACGTGACATTAACATGTGACACAATTATGACTTGTCACATGATCAATTTTTATAAAATTTAAAAAGTTAAAAAATTTTAAAAATTAAAAAAAAAAAGGAATTGACATGTGACATGTACAGTTTAAAAAACGTTAATTACTTAAACACTGTTAGTAAAAATAACTAAATTAACCAAAATTTAACAAAAATGAAAACCTAAATGAACACAAAAAAAAAAGACCAAATTAAATAAAAACAATAAAAATAAAAACAAAATATATATTTAAACCTATAAAGTATTAGCGTTACTTATCATGCCACGGGACTTGACATGTGAAAAAGAAAAATTACAAATTGATGCAGAACAATACTAATAACAAAATTTGTAAGATACTAATGAAACTAACTTAATTAAGTCAACTTTTTTTAAAATTATAAATCAATTAAAACAAAAATTTAGATAGCATAAATCAAAATTGAGACCAAATAAATAATTAAATAATTTGTTTAAGTTTAACACTTTTGTCCACGGCATAGATAAGAATTTAACTACATGTCTAATCAATAAAAAAAATGTTTTACAATTCAGATTAAATCCACTTTTTGTCCTTTCAATCATGAAATGTACTTTAATTACTCGTAAACATGTATATAAAATGTATGATGACAAATCCACTATCTATTATGTCATAAGAAAAAAAAAACACTAGTTGAAAATGGAAACGATTTGGCTAGGTAAAGTTTAAAAAACAATGCCAAATCGATGATCAATAACTTATGTATGGCTTGCAGTAGCTACCTCAACAAAATTAAATTTGCAAATGTAACTTACAAGATTCTGATTCCTGCAACCTTCCCCATCCTTATACTCCTTATAATAAGCTCTCATCTCCGATAAAATCCCACAATCCTTAAACTCAATCTCCTTGCACAAGAGTCTATTTCTCTCTAAGATGCATGCCCTCTGAGAACAAAAAAATCATGAATATCTAAAAGTTACACATCAAAAAGAAATCATCAATCCTCGATTCCTCTGCTGATGAAACCGCATGCGTGCAAGTGAATGATAAAGGAAAAACAGGAAAGAGATACAAAAATAAAAAAGCAAAAACAATTAGAAGTGAAGGAATAGTTTTCCACCAGCTATTCACCATAGTTTTGCATAAGAACAATCCTTTTCTCTTAATTTACCCCCTCATCTTTCTCTTCCTCATCCTATCCAAATCCACAAAGAAAAAGTAATACATCAGACAAGACATACACGTGTCAGAGTGAAAGTTCAGATGTGAGTATTGAAGCATACTGTGGTTAACATTTCAAAAGTTAAATAACATCATATCAAAATAAAAATGTTGTTACGGATGGGCATAATTAAGCCATTTTTCTCCTCTTTGCTGCGGCTATAATAACTTCATCATCAGAATCAGTGACATCGTCATCTTCTGAGCTGAGAGCCTTAGACTTCCTCTTGTTAGACTGCTTCGCCGTGGGGTTCGTAGTGCTCTTTTTAAGAGAAGACAAAGGGGAAGTTGGGTTTTTCTTCTTAACAGTCACAGACTTGGTGCTACTCTTGGTGCTACTCTTCGCAGCCGATACCACCTTAACTGGAGAAGACAGCTTCTGCGGGAATTTCTTTTGTTTCTTCTCGAATACTTTTTTTGCAATTTCCTTAGGAAGCAACCCCGATTCCATCAGCCTGAAATTATGCGCAGTCATGGTCATGATAAATAAACAGTCTATATTCTTCATTAACTATGGAATGCATGCTTTATTGCTTGAAAGATAAACCGCAGATATAGATTTTTCTTATTTAAACAATGATTGCATTTTGAAACATGCTTAATGTAAAGTTTCAATAGTATGTGTCGCTTGTTGCTTAAGGTTTGTCACAACATGTTGAGGAGTGATTTAATGAGTGATCATAAACATGGGAAGTGGGGAAATACACATCTATTGTCAAAACTATTAACTATAAATAAAAAACTGATGTCACATCTACCACTTTAATCACTCTGATCTGATATAAAATGTATGAGTGTTGGCAACTGCTAGGTGCTACATACCCTTGGGATATAGGAGGGGACTCAGTTGAGCCAACATATCCTCCTTTTTTTCCCCTTCACTCTTATTTCTGTTTTCAAGTTGAGAATCAGAATTTGTCCATCTCCCTCAACATTTGAGAGGGATGAAAAATGGGTCAATCTCCACATAGGGGAGGAAAAACAGGGGGGCCTCCAGATCTGCCTTGAAAATGGTTTCTCGTTTGCCCAAACAATTTAATATGTTACCAAGACTCACTTGAGGTGTTATGAAAGCTGTGAAATTACTATTGAGCCAAATGCCCACCTCTTAACAGAATTGGTTTCATTCAACTGCGTTCAAGGTTACACATGAAACAGCATTCTACCACCCGTACAAAGTCCACTTCATTGGCAAAGATCTTTAGCCTGATATTATATCCCTAACAAATGAAAACTATCCACAGGGCATTTAGCCAACTGAGACCCTAAAATATTCATTAGTTTAAGCGTTTGAAAAGTTGCTCTTTATTCCAGTTACATGTGTCAAGATTTTTTAGCTAAAAGCATGCTAACTGTTCTTTCATCGCTGCATTCATTATTAACTCAAAAAACAAGCATAATTAGTTTATTCACAGTGAGAGCTTCACGGGCTCTTTCGGTGTTTTTGCTGGAGCCAAATGAGTATTTCAGCTAAATTATTAAATTCTACAAATATTGTTATAAGGGTTAAATTTTTTTTTGTAAGAGCTAACAAAGTCCTAATGGGGCAGAAAACAATAACAAAGCAATTCTACCTCCCTTGATAAATCACAACCTAGTTCCTTCCCTTCTTCATTCTCCAAAGTAAAGTTCCAGATGAAAAGAAAAAAAAAAAAAAAACTCACCAGATTTGTGACATTTCGCTCTGGGGAATTTGCTCGTATAAACTCTCGTAGAAAATTCGAAGAGGATCTTTCTGAAACATAGGAAGAATTACAACCCTGTTACTCAATTCAAAACTTTACATGACCCTAAACAAAAACGAGGGCAAAGAGAAGCATTCGGATACCTCCTCGGGTGGATCACGTTTCTGGCCAGGTAAATCATAAACCTTTTTCGCTCTCTTCTTCTCCTGCTCCTTTTCTTTCTCCTTTGTCTTCTTCTTTTTATTCACTTCCTACAATTTTAAACCCAAACAAATGAAGTAAAAACACAGTCAACTCCATATCATACCATAAACCTTTGAAAACAAATAAAATAATAAAAATGAAAAAGCAGAACTCAAAAACAAAAATGTAAGAGAAACCTTGGAGTTGGAGGTCCTTCTGGCGAGGGGAAGGTCGTCGTCGTCGTCGATTTCCTTCTTCACTTTAAGTTCCTTCTTTATGGGCACAGCTTTAGGTTTCTTCTTCATGGATTCGGGCTCTTCTTTCTTAACTTTTGCGACCATTTTGGAAACGGAACTCTTGTTGTTGGACTCCTCCTCTTTCTTCACCGGCTTAGAGTCATCCGAAGTCATTTCTCTGGAAAATCAACTTCAATCTGCAGTAACGGGAAAATTCACATCGGGGTTATGAATACCAAAACTTTGTGTTTTGGACAGGCAAGATAGGCCTGGGCCCAAACAAGGTCCATATTACGTTTTTGTTCAACCCAACTTTCAAACATGGAGAATATTAGAAATATGATTACTTGGTTCCTTTTGTATTTACTAACAAAAACACAGTCTCAATATACTTTCGCATATTTTAAATTTCATATAAATTTAAGTTAAGATTATTAAAAATATATAATTAATTTTTAAATAGTTGTTAAATATAAATTTAAACAAATAACATATGTACAGAAAATAAATTTTCAAAGTATTATAATGTTTTTTAGAATTTAAAGATAAAATATTTATAAAATAATTTATTTTTAAAATGATTATTAAAAATAAAAATGAGATAACAAGATATGAATATAAAAGAGAATATTTTTTTTTTATATATTACTATAGATTAAATAAATATTTTTAGGAAATATTGATGGACAACATATATGTATATTAGTTCTGATATTTATAAAATAGACAACGATATTATAATGAGTGGATACTTGTTACTTGTTAATATATTCATCACTAAATTTTATTTAAATATTTTAAAAATAAGTAATTAAAATGAAATTATTAATTGAAAAATATTAATTATTAAAAAATTCTTTAAAATCGATTTTATAAAGTTGAAATTATTTTATCTTATGTATAAGTTTTTTATTCATTATATTTTTTTAAATAATTGATTATCTAATTTTTAAAGAAAAAATCACGAGTGTCCTATATTTTGATAAATATCACATCCAAATTTTAATGGAAAGTACACATTAAGTCCTTATTAAAAAAAAGATTTTCAATTAATTTTATTTTTAACTAGGAACTTAATTAAATAAAAAGATATAGAGACTAAAAATACATAAATATAGAAACTAAATTATTAAACAAGCCACCTTTTTATTATAAAAGAAAATTAATATAATTTGTTTCTATTTTGAAGTTTAATGAGTTACCATTTTTATATATCATTACTGTATTAAAGGTATTATCATTTTTGAAATTCTGAGAGTCCACTAAATTTTTGTTCTTGTAAGACATTTAAAAGAATTTTTGTTCTTTAAGACATTTAAGAGGTTAAGATAAAAAAATATATTTGTATTACTATTGGTCTTAACTCTTATTGAAGAAAAAGTTCAGATTGAAATGTTTAGTGATACTCTAAATTTGTGATTTTTTTTTGCGTGAAATCTTACAAAAGAAATTCACAAAAAAAAAAAGTTTGCATGTAATTATTATATGTTGGACTATAATATTTGACAAACCTTTTATTTATAAAATTTTATTTTCAAAATATATATATATATATATATATATATATATATATTAAATGACAAACAATTTGGTGACAAAGTTAATAAAATTTCTAAATAAAGTAACTTTTTATTTTTTAATAAAAATTACAAAAATAAAATAATAAAATTTTAGAATTTTTTTTTATAAAAATGGTTATTTATGAAATAAATAAAAGTTTGTCAAATATCATTTTCCATATAAAACATTTTTCTTCTCTTTGTAAATCATATTAAACTTTTTTTTTCATCAATTGAAATCCCGCCGCCGCCGCATATACATTGTGAACAATTTAAAGTTTAGTTGTTAAAAAATAATTTTCAATTATATGTTATATTTTGATGAGACGATGAAGCATCGGTAGCCCAAACGTGAGAATTTGTCCCTCCATTCCATATAAAAAGCTTTGGGTGGAAAAGCAACAAAGAATATATTCATGCAGTTCACCGCCCTCCAGTGGCTTTTCCTTTGGTATCAATCCCAAAGAGAAGACCTTAGAATTTATGCTAAAGCCAACACACAAATAATACACCAAATTCTGTGCTCTTCTGCACTATAAATAGTAGCCACCACACACTGCAGAAGTGAGAGAAACTAAAATGGTGTGGCCGTTGAAGGAGAGAAGGGGTCCAGCATGGAAGCAGGGGTGGACAACAAACACTTTGTGCTCTTTATCTGCGCCACCTCTGCAACTCCTCGCCATAGTTGCCATAGTCATGTTTTTGTTATTTGTTCCGTCTTACGTTAACTTCAAGTCCACCGTGCACACCGCCACTGTCGGTTTCCACCTCTTCCTCTTGCTGTTGCCCCTTTTCTTGATTGTCGTTGCCTACGCCATCTCTAAACATGGATCGCGCCTTGTGCTTCCGGCGCCGCCACCATTCTTGGGTGGCATACGACTGAGAACAGACGGCGGGGGGTTTCCCTGGGGCGTGGCGGCGTTGGTGGTGTTGCTTTTGGTTTTGGCCTCTTACCTCTCCAATTTCAGGTCCATGTGGTCACCTCTCATTTGGACACCCTACTAGATGCTGCAACTATCGTATCGTGTGTAATGTAAGTCATCGCCAATTTTGTGTACCAGTTCAAAATATATATTTTACTTTTGTTTTTGAGTTAGATAACTTTGTATCTTAAATTTTTCAAGAAAATTATGAAATTAAAAGGAGAGGGTTTCTGTTTCTACTTATTATTTTTTTTAATAAATAAATAATTCTCCATCAGGTTACACAGGATGTAATAGCCAGATCCTTTACATGCAATAGTGTCTGAGGTTTTCAGATTCCAAACACGTCATTAATTCCGAAAGTAGAAGAAACACTGTTACTGAAATGAAGTATGCGAGAAAAATATTATATACAATCATTCCTACCATCACAATCTCTTAGCAAATCAAATAAATGATATCATACTCTTCTGTCTCTCTCCCTCTCTCACACACACATATGTATATGTTTTCTTTTTCTAAATATATCAATACTTCTAATTATTTTTTTTGGGGGGTTTTTTCATTAAATAAGACCACTTTGATATGAATATGAGCAAGATTTACGAGTTGTTACATTTTGTATTAAAAATATGCCCCTTTTAACTAAATTAATGTTCTTAGGAATTTCTTTTATTTCAATTGCATTTTTTCAGGAAGCGTGTCCAAAAGAAAACTGAGTTTTCAATATTTAATTTATCTTTTAAAAAAAAAATACATGAAACAATATATTTTTTTCCAACTTTTCTGAAAAGACATGGTCACGAGAGATGAGGATAGATCGATTGAAATAAAAATTATGTTATTCCTATTAAATCATTTAATAGGATAAAAAAGGAATATTTTAATAAAAAGAAACATTAGTATTTACTTTTTTAAAATTTATACAATTATTCTCAATGATATTTAAATAATCAAAGTTTAATTACTTATAAGAATAAAATAAAAATTATAATTTTCAGAGTTGATTTTTTTTGATATGGAAACATTTGTCTAGCACAAAAGGAAATATCTTTCAAATCATACTAAAACAAAACATAGTTAAAAGGTAATATAGTGAATAAAGTTTTTCTTAACATTAATTTTATTAGGTTAAGTTTCTTTCTTTATCCTAATTCTTTCGTTATTTATACCACTGATTATTTAAGAAAAAAATTTCTTTCTGTCCATATTAAACCAGCATTTATTCTCTTGATAATGATCGGTTATTCAAGTATTTGTTGCGTAATGAACGGAAGTTGACTTTAATTTTAGTTTTTGTCTGTCTTTAAATATTATTTGTAAAAAAGTCCCCAGAAAATTGGTAAAATAATTTTACCCTCTCCTTTAGCATTTGCATTAATGGGCCATTACCAAATTCGTGAGTGGGCCGTGTCGTGTACGCACCCACCCACCTTCATAAACGAAAGATGCAGGGACGAGATGAAGTGGGAAGAAGAGTGGTTGAGCAACCCACCCGTCGCATATAAAACTAGTAAACAAAAACATCCAAACTAATGTCACACGTGTCGTTCTAAATCATCGTCAACTGAGAACACAGATTACATTAGATTGGATTGTATTTTTAGCTTCTTTCGGAACAAGTTAGAAAACACAAGACCAGACAAAGTGACAAACAAATAATCTGTTGGGAAAAGAAAAAAAGAAGAAGAATGAAGGGAAGCAAGAGGCCGATCCACACCGTCACGACATGGTTTCGGCGGCAACCGCCCAAGATGAAGGTCTTTCTTGCGGTGCTAATCGGCCTGGCCGCCTTGCTCTTCCTCAGAATCGTTGTTCATGACCACGATAGCCTTTTCGTTGCCGCGGAGTTTGTCCATGCATTAGGAATCTCCGTCCTCATTTACAAACTCACCAAGGAAAAAACCTGTGCCGGTACAAATCCCTTCATTTTCATTGCAATTTTACCTTCAACGCCTTTTTCCCCCCAAAAAAGATAAAAATTACCGTTGACATTTCAGGGTAGGGTTGTGTTAAATTGGACCTTTGGGTTGATGTGGTTTTCGCAGTGTTTTTCTATCCTGTTACGGTATTAGCAGAAATTAATGTTGCATGTTTTTTGTTTGAATGTAACGGGCGATTTAAATATTCGCAGGGCTTTCGCTGAAATCGCAGGAGCTGACGGCAATATTCCTAGGCGTAAGACTTTACTGCAGTTTTGTGATGGAATATGATATACACACCCTACTCGATATGGCAACATTGGGAACGACCATCTGGGTTATCTATATGATACGCTTCAAACTCAAATCTAGTTATATGGATGATAAGGATAACCTTGCAATATACTATGTGGTAAGTCATCTATTTTTTTATGTATAGACTATAGAGTATGTTTCCTTTTGTAAGTGAACAATATACCGTGCACTTCTTTTCTTTTCAGTTTGCAATGTTGCTTTCGTTCTGCCTTGCTCTTAAGCATCTCACAATTTCGTATGTAATTTTTATCTACGGACTAATGCCTGAGGAACTCTTGCATAAGAAACTTTTTTTTGTCCGGTTAGGCGTTAAATACAAAAAACTGCAGTTGGTCAAATTTGAGGTTTCTAATTGGATTAGGGTTGTGTTGAAAACAGTTTAGGAGCTTCTCAAATTTGTAAAATTATTATGTTATGTTATCTTTATGTTTATTGTTAGATGGATTTCCTTTTTTTCCTGCCTGTGTACTACAATTCTACTTGAAGTTTAGTTTCCAATAGATATTGTTGATTCCTTGTGTACTTTCTCCTCCTTAAGAGGAGTATGGATTTCAAGAAAAAGGAGAAGGGAAGGAGATCGTTTCAATGTGTTCTGTTATTCCTGCTAGTTTATTTGGCTGGATTACCTGTTCAGAAACAGAGTTATTAATGTCTGACTTTGAGGAAGTTGATATATGACATGTGCTTAATTCAATTTTTTGTTTTAAAAATCTTCATTGATGACTGAATGAATGGATGATTCAGTTCCTCTTCCTTTGAGTATGTGGTGTTCTGATTTTCTTTTACCAAAATGTAGGTGATACCTTGTGCTGTGCTGTCCTTGTTTATTCATCCAACAACCCGGCATCATACAGTTAATAGGATTCTCTGGGCATTTTGTGTTTATCTTGAAGCTGTCTCTGTTCTCCCTCAACTGCGGGTTATGCAGAACACTAAGGTCTCAGAGATATACTTTTCTGCCTATACCTTTTCCTTATTATCTATTATTTGTTTGAAATGCTGCTGCTGCTACTGATGTAATTATTTCCTTTGCCCCTTAGTCATCCTAAATACAGTGATCTGATCACCCAATTTTGCCTCTTAGTCTTTCTAAATAACGTTGGATTTAATTCTTAAATTCATGTTTCAGATCGTTGAACCATTCACAGCACACTATGTTTTTGCCCTGGGAGTTGCAAGGTTCTTGAGTTGTGCACATTGGGTTCTCCAGGTTTGTCAGATTTTGAACTTCTCCAAGTTTTTTTATCAACTAATTCTTTGAAATACATATAATAATAACATGTAGATTTGTGGTTGGAGAAATTTCATATTTAGAACCTTGAATTATGCATACTTTATTAGAAGCATTTGCTTGAATGTTTCTAAGAGAGTTGTTGCGTAAGAGTTTTGGCATCGAGACCTTTTGTTTGACAGTTATATCTTTTGATCTTCTCAACCATGTAGTTAACCTCTATCATGTTGATAATAGGTGACTATAAACAAGTTAGATGAATGAGCTTTTGATAAAGTTGAAGTGAATAAATGAACGTTAACTCATGCAAGAAATTGAAATCATTTACCTCCTTGAATCAATTTTTTCTTCTTTTCCTGTGAGTACTAGTTTAGTTCATTTTAACTGATTGTGTGATGAAGAAAATGACTGCTTTGTCTCCCTCAGGTAATAGATACTCATGGACGTCTACTAACTGCATTGGGTTACGGATTGTGGCCTTCATTTGTTCTTCTATCAGAAATTGTTCAAACTTTCATCCTGGCAGATTTTTGCTATTACTACGTCAAAAGGTGGATAGTAAAATTCAAAGAATATGCAATATCTTAATATGCTCTTTTGTCAACTTTCTAACGCTTTTCATTCTTCCTTGACTGCAGTCTTGTCGGAGGACAACTTGTTGTTCGGCTTCCTGCAGGAGTGGTGTAATTTTCACATTCCTTCTCAGATTCCTCAAGTTGAGAAATCCTTTGGCTTGTGGCACTTAGAAAGTCAGAATAGATATAGCAGCTAGAGGAGTTTGATAGGTTATGTATACGCGTCACCGAGTGAATTTGAGTTGAGAATGTACTACACATGTAACTTTCTGAAATTTTAGTTTATCTTTTGTTTTCATCACAGTTCTTCAACTTAGTATTAAGAAAAAGAGGAGTTTGACACTCATCCACTAAAATTACACTCACCTTGCAACTGTTTTAATAACATAATAATATATATTAGCATTTTAAATTAAAAACAAAAAGGATTCAATTAAAATATTAGTCAATCATTATTGTACATTTTTTTTATAAGAATTTGTTTTCATATATTTTAATATTTCATTGCTTTTTAATACACATATTTCAGTTCTTAGCACCGTCATTACTATAATCTCTTACACGACGGTAATGATATGGTGCATAAACTTGCGATAAGTAGAATGTTTTTTCCCAACACTGTAAACTACCTCTTTCACTACACATGCAAAAATCTTTATGTACTCGGTTATATTTATTTTTCATCTATGATTCGAAGAAAATAGAGAAAAAGATAATCTGATATATGATCAAGTAACAGCTGTGGTGGCAAAGCATATACAGCTGTAAGGATTGCGTTGTGTTCTGTAATAACCCTTTTCCTATATTTCAGCTTACTTTATTTATTTCCTACTTTCTCTTCCCATCTCACACTCCCAGATTCACACATCACAATCTCCCAAAGCCATAGTTGGCGGCGAGCCACTTAACAAATTTCTTGGCTGTTATAATAATAATCCAGCACCTGTACTTTTCCTTCATAACATTCAATTCCGTATCATATAATATATCTCCCACCCAATAATGCACTCTATAGTGCGTAATCAAATTGCATTTCCCACTCTTCTCTCATACCGTTTGCGTTAGCTTTGTTGCATTGCGTTATCCTTCCGAAAGCTTCCCATGTTAATAGTATGTTTAACAAGTCTATGAGAGTCATCATGTAGAACAAGTATTCAGACAAAAATCACGTTTTTGGCTTAATGAAGGAGCCACGTGAACAGTTAGTGACGAAGCAAAAGCACTTTGTCGCCTGTTTTTTTATGCTTCCGAAAGCTCTTTTCTTTCACCACCAAATGTCCTCATCACTCACTTATAAACACTTTCAATTTCATGTCTCTTCCGCGTCGCATCACAACAAAGAGTATCCCACTCCCATTTTTGTAGATATATATGGAATACTGTTCTCAATCCATGTTATTGCTATGCCAATACATGAATTGATTTACGTTTTTATACTTATAATTGTTAGAGTGGAGTGTCGTAAACTGTTTATGTTTCAACTATAAATAAAGGGTCCAACTTCACATGCCATGCACTTTTCATTTTCAAGTAAAACACCTCTTCAAATCTAACCATGCCTCTCTCTAAGCTTCTTATCGCATCCCTTCTGCTATCCTTTCTCCTCTTCCATCTACTCCAAGCTGATCAAACGGTGATTAAAATTATAAAGATGTCGCTTCTTCGTTTATTTGTTTACTCAAATACTCCTTCTGCACTGTTTTCATAGCTAACTGATTTATCGTGTTCTTGGGAAACCGCAGGTGCAGGCACAGACCCAGGGTTCTCTTGTTCAGCAGATAGGTATTGTAATGAAATTCAGGAAGATCTAGTATACGTAATTTGATGTAGCTATTTTTGATTTGATTTGATTGAACAGGATTTAGAATTTTCGTTGATTTTGCAGATTGTAACGCTGCATGTGGTGCGAGGTGCCGTTTAGCATCTCGTCAGCGCATGTGTCACAGAGCGTGTGGAACCTGCTGCAGACGCTGCAACTGCGTACCACCGGGAACTGCCGGTAACCAAGAAGTGTGTCCCTGCTATGCCAGTCTCACCACCCACGGTGGCAGACGCAAGTGCCCCTAAGCGTGATGAAGCCATGCAATGCACGTTTCTATTTATATATAAGACATACACGATATATATGTCCTTGCTTTGGTGTGTTGTGTGTTGTGTGTTGCGTGCACAAATAAAGCGTGCTTATTCAACGCGTGTTCAATCCTTGCGTTGCCACAGTTTGTGAGTGTTGTGCCTTTTCTGTCTCTGCTGTTGTATTGTATCCTCAAACTTATATAAAGAAGAGCGCTTTCTGTTATTGCTATTTTGGGTGAGCCTTCCTTCTACACTGTTCAATATCAATTCTTAAACAGAAACATCTGTTAATCAAATTTAATAATACAAATCAAAACTTAAGTTAAAAACTCAATATGTTTTAATTTTTCGTAATCATTATTTTTATCACTGACTGTTTTTAGCAAATGTAGATGAAAAGTTTACTAAGAGAACTAAAAGCTAGTTAACTAGCTAAAGGCTTAAAAGCTTAAAGCTATTCACTTAACATATTGGGTTAGACTTTATGGATAAATTTTTAATTTTAAATCATTGATACAAATCTATTTTGGAACATTTACTGTTTAATTTGTTAATTAATTTTCAACTATTTAAAAATTAATTTGTAGAAAATTATTTGAATTATTTCCATTGTCATCCAGTATATACACTTTTTTTCATTTTGTACATCTACAATTCATCTTATTTCATATTTTAAATATTCTCAATCAAGTTCAAAATAAAATAAAAATAGCATACCTTATTGTCATCATATTTGTATTAAGTAATATAAGAAGTACTTGATAAAAAATAACATAAAATAAACCTATCATATAGTATTATTCATTTCTTGAAGAATGGTGTTAAAATCATAACTGAGTATAGCAATATGTTTTTTCTCAAAATAATTAGACTAAAAAATTTAGAAGGTTTTTGAGCATATACTGTAAACAATCAATATTTAAATGAACAGTGTAACATAAAGTGTAAAAAAATGAATCTTCATATTTTAAAAACAAATAGAACAAGAAACCTATTCCTCTCATGAAAATGAGCAAAAAGAATTATAAATGTTTAAAAATAAATAAATAATAAGAATCTTAAAAACTATAAAAGAAGTACCGCAATCTACTAAAATCAACTTGTTTAATAAAGAACACATTACTATCGGCATATAAGCTTTCAAATATCAGAAAAAATAATTTAAAATGTTTTGTCAAACAATTTCCTAATAACTAAAACTAACAGTAATTATCGAACAAAATATTAACCTTTTTACTTGCCAGGGAGGATGTTTCGTCAGTCCATTCTAGTAGTGAATTTGAGCCTACTCCTAATGATTCTTGAGTGGGCTGAATAATACGAAGCCCAATAGTGGACAATATCTTCTGCACCCCTATAAAAAGATGATAACCCAAATTTGTTCCTCATTAAAAGTGATATATATCTTTTAATTGTCCAATCCAAAATGTATTTTAAGATCTGAAAATACATTCTGAATCTGAATTGTACAATTTTAAATTTACTTAAATGAAATTTATGTTTAAAGAAAAAGAGAGAAATAACTTTTAGAAATACATTTTGGGATGTGTAATCCATCTAGAAATATTTTCAGAACTACGTAACTTGAAATGTATTTTTCTTAATGCTTTGGTGTTGTTTGTATTCTTTAAAATTCTCTTACCAATAATTACGAAAAAAACATTACTTAATAATTTATTCTCCGGTATTGTTAAGATTAGTTTGTCGAAAGATGATTTGGGTTAGTTTTACTATCTGCTCACAATTAGGGATGACAAAAATATTCGCGTCTGCAGATATCCACGGATAAAATTTGCGGCGGATAGTTACTATCCACGGGTATTTATTACCCGCAGGTAGCGGGTAACAGGTATTTTAATACCCGCCTATAAACGGGTCGGGTACGAGTATCATACTATCCGTACCCACGGATAGCCGTTACCCGCAAAAAATTAAAATTAAAATTTAATTTATATTTTGTTAAGTTAAATTTAACTAAAATTAAAATTAACAGTATATTTTATTATGTCAAATTTAATTATAATTATAATTTATTTTAATTTTAATTTTATAATTTTATATTAAAAAATTTATAAAATATATAATTTTTAAAATATTTGCGAGTATCGGGTATCCACGGGTACCCGCGAATTTTAAAAATATCCACAGGTATTTTTTAAGCGGATACCCAACAAATAAACGGACAGATAACAGGTGCATTTTTTTTGGCGGGTCGGGTTGCGGGTAAGCACTATCCGTGCCTAACTCGACAATACTGAAGTTGTACTAAAAAAGTAATAGCATTAACGCAACGTTATCATGTTTTGTTTATTAAATTGAGTTTTTTTAAAGGCAATTTAAACTTTGAGTATTAATTAAATATAATAAAATATGTATGCATAGTCAATTATCTTGTATATTATACTCTGTTATGCTTTTTTACCTCTTCAGATGATAAATTTTAAAAAATAAAAATTAAGATTATCTAGATTGTTTTTTCATGTATGTTTCGTACTTTCTTTACAAATCACTATTATTTGTGTTTCCGTCATCGGAAACATGTTTTGTTTATTAAATTGAGTTTTTTTAAAGGCAATTTAAACTTTGAGTATTAATTAAATATAATAAAATATGCATGCATAGTCAATTATCTTGTATATTATACTCTGTTATGCTTTTTTACCTCTTCAGATGATAAATTTTAAAAAATAAAAATTAAGATTATCTAGATTGTTTTTTCATGTATGTTTCGTACTTTCTTTACAAATCACTATTATTTGTGTTTCCGTCATCGGAAACAAATAGGTTATGAGGTTGTTTACTTATTAAAATGTAATGAATAAATATGTTGATCTATAAACTCTACTATAATCTATATATCTTCGTAGTATATGAGAAATTTTGAAATATCATAGGATTTAAATATATTATTAGATTGAGTTAAAGAGAAAATTGAGTGTATTGATTTGTGAAGATTATATATATTTGAATTGATATTCGCGTTACATTATTAGAATTGAATTGAATGACATTATGTTTGAGAAGTGTTTGGTTGTATTTAAGTTTGAACGTTTTTTCTCTCTCTGTATTACATTACATGTGTGTACTTGTTTTTGTTTTTTAAATGGTTTGGGCGTTGAAGAAAATAATTGAAGTGAAAACTTTTATTTGGATTATAAATAGGAATTTGAAAGTTAGACATTGTAACTTTAGTTGAATGATATTTTATGTTTTCTCGTGTCGAAACAATATCTTTTATATAAAAATTCACATTTGGGTTTGTAATTTTAATTCAATGTAAAAAAAATTATATTTTAGAAGGGATTTAATTAAATAAATAAAAATTAATTTTTATAGGAAATTAAATTAAAGAAATAATAGATACTATTTATATCATATGTATGTATCTTTGAAATATAAAAATAAAACATATGTATATGACAAGGAGGGACAAATTTTCTTAAAGATGTATCAACTTGTGAAGATTAATTTGGAAGAGGGGTAATGGATTAGAAGTTGAAATTTATATTGTTATTTTTAAAGGATTTAATAGGTGAAAGTAAGTAAAATTAGTGGTAAAATTTTAAATGTTTGTTAGTAAAAAGGATAACGGACATAAGTAAGATCTTTGAACAAAATAAAAAATCATAATAGAAATTCTGATTTCTCAAAATCCAAAATAAATACAACTTGACATACCTACATAATATCCATTTAATTCACCTCCAATAACATAAAGCTTCATAAAAGTTTATTAAATTCTTCTTAATTTCTCCACTAAAAACTTTATTAAATGCTCAATACTAAAGTTTTTATTTTCATTATAACCGACTTAAATAACTCGAAAATGACATTAAGATTTATTTGACTTAAATTTAAAATATACATTGTATAATTTATTTTAAACTAAAATATCATGGTATCGCAAGATTTAAAATAAAGGAGACAAAATTAATCTAATTTAACTTTTTAATACAGTATATTAATTTTGATATGATACAAACTTAACTTAATTCGTAAATACAAAACTTAAATATCTCATATTAAAGTATATTCTATTATTTATTTTAAAATTGAATAAATATGTCTTAAATATTAATATACCATTATATGCCTTATTATGTTTATAAAATAATAATAATAATAATAATAATAATAATAATAGTAATAATATGTAGTTATTTAAAAATTCCTTCTACATTCTATCACTCAAATTATATCATCAATCTTAGTTCAAACAATCTCATATTGATATCCCTTTCTTTTTATATTCATTCAAATTCACTTTCCAAAATTTTAAATCCAAAGATACCCTTAGTTAGGAATGACAATGTGTGTTTTGCCCAGCGGGTTGTTCCACCTAACGCAGTAACGACTGAGATATTAAACCTCCTGATTTGCAAAAGTCTGACTAGCATAATTCGTAATCTGCATAAAAAAAAACCTTTCACTTATATATATTTATCATTTTATTTCTAGATTTATGTATAAACGTTCCAAATTCTTATATAAATGAAAAATACAAATATTATATATTTTTGAATATAATAAAATTTGAAAAATATATCATATATTAAAGTATGAATATAGATACAAAGAAAATGTTGAATTATTAATTTATTATTCAACTCTACTATTGAAGTATTTACTTAAATTTTATGACCTTATTGAAAGTTTTATGATAAAAAGAAATGACAGTTATATATATTTATTTGCTGGTATGTTAGATGTTAATTATGGAATATGTCAGTTTTTTAAAGATATTAGGTTGAGGTGAACTAATGTGTGTACTTTTCTAAAAACACTAATTAAGAAAACTTTTCTAAAAACTACAATATCAAAGGAGTTTTGGTGCAACAAAAACAACCTCAACACTCAAACTTTCAAAATAAACCCTTCCTATGATGCAAGAATTCAGTAGGTGAAGGACACACAATGGATGCAGTAATTAGCGATAAATGAAGGAGGAGAACTTAGAAGAGAAAACAGATGTGGTTTTCACGTAGGAAGCATGATCCCTGCCGCGTAGAATCAAATAATCATAAATGGAGTTTCAACTTTGAATTTCATTTCAATCTCCAATTTCTCACACACTCCCTTCCTTCCGCACGTGTATCAAACTCGTGTCTTCTCATTACATCCACCTGACCCTTCTCAAACGCCACGTGCTTCTCACGGTACAGGACCTACATTGCATGAAATTAGTTAAATAATAATATTATAATGTTAATTAATTAAATAATAATAATATTATAATGTTAATTAATTAAAATAAAAACAAGAGTAGAGAAAAGAGTTAAATGCGAGGAAGAAACATAGAAACATGCAATGAGAGCAAGCTTCCCATGCCGCACTGCGCGGAGAGATGCCATCTGACATACATGCAAGCCTATCTCCTCTGCAACAATTCATTCTCTAACTAAATTCAACTTTTTTTTTTATTAATTTACAAAACCCAATAATTTTAATTTTAATTTGGTTAAGAGATGAAAATTTAATTTTGAGTGACAATAACTGTCTAACAAAATAGTAATTATTACCCTTCCAAATCCTTCCATAGAAAAACAATAATCACGGACATAACATTTGAGAGGCATCCTTTTTCTTTTTCTTTCCTTTGCCTTTCTTTTCTCGTGAGTACCACACTGCTATTTATTTACCCTTCGCTCACTCTCTCTCTATATATACTCTTTTCCTTCTTTGCCTCAACTTAATCTGTTACTTTATCTCACAAAGAACCTGATTCTCTGAACACGAGGCACGAATTACTTTTCTCCTTCTTCTTTATTTTGTTTTTGTAGAGATAGTTCAGAGGCACAGTCTCATTCTCATTGCTGTGTAGCTTTTTTCCGAATCTACTTTTACTGCCTCTGAACCTTAAACATTATTCATCAGTATTTGGTTGTGATTGTGATTATGATTTTGGTCCGCCCGGCAGTCAAAGGCGGTGATGAATCGACCAAGTCAGAGAAAGTGAAGTGAGAGGAGAAGATATGGACAAAGGTGGAGACGCAACGCCGCCGATGTCTGGATTTTCAAACGCCAAAGGACACATTAACAAACAACAATCTCAGTCTCAATCTGCTTCTTCTTGGAGACGCAACCTCACTCCTCTCAGTACTGGTAATTCTTTCACCACTCATTTTCCTTTTTATACTCGCTTTCCCATCTCCTATCCTTCTCATCATCACTCCAAATCAAACAAATCAATCACTCAACTCTATGTGTTCTAAATATAGGTTTCAATGGGAGTAGCGAGTATTCGGAGAAATCAAAGAAGGAGAAGGTGAGAAGCTTGAGTGCCGTTGCAAAAGCGTTATCAATGGGTTGCCGTGTCTCTCACTCTCCAAAACCAACCAAGAAATTTAAGTTTCCCAGAAAGGTACTGCTTCTAGTACCAGTACTGCTTCTGGTCATTGTGTGTGTGTGTGTGTTTTTTTTTCAATTCCTCTGTTGTTTTCAATATTTAATGATTTGGCAGTTTCCGAAGGTCGGCAATGGCGTCGATCATGCCTCTGTTCCGCGGAAGATACGTTCAGGTGGGCTATTTTTGGATTCCCGTTGAAAGATGTCGTGTTTATCTTCGAATAAATATTCATCTTCTTTCCACACTTCCCTTTCCGTCCAAATTCTGTTATTCAACTTTTTTATAAGGGTTGAACAACAACGAGGGGACTCACATTTCCCTCTATTCTGCTATAAATTAAAGGGCTACAGTGTAATGATTCAACCGTGTGTGGTACTTTCTGAATTCTGGAAGGAATAATGGTATTTTTTTAATAAACTATTATTGGGAAATGTTTCTACAGTAGAATTGATTGGTTGTTCTTTTTCCATTTTCCTATAATATCAAATATTCTTTATTATATACTTTTATTTAGGTGGGGATTTTGTCTCTGTTGAAATTGAAATTACAGCTGTGAAGAAACGGGGTCGCGAATCTATCTCTGGGGATTCAGAAAAGGTGAACCATAAGATGGATGGAATGGAATCTCCCCAAAAAGATGGCATAAAGAAATCCAAAGTGAGTGTTGCGGCACCTCTTTATGGTTCAAAACTTAACCTTTTGCTTCGTTTTCTAGCCATTTCAATTTCACCTTTACTCGAGCTTTTGCTTTTCGTAGAAACAAAGAAGCCCGTGCTGGTCCACGAGGCAAGTTTTGCCCGGGCCCATAACGAAAGATGAGGAAGAGGTCGCGGAGACTCTCTATGCCTTGGCTGGAATGCTACCTGATAATGACTCTAATACTAAGAGTGAACCGGACAGTGAATCTCTACCAGAAAACTCCAGGGTTTTCCAGGACCAAGAGGAGAGTCAGAGTGCCAATGTTACTGTTGAAGGTTTCTCTCTCCGTCACGGCACTTTTATAAGATATTTATATATTTTATTAATTTATTACAAGTTTTTAATTTTATCTTTTGCTTTTTGTGTGTCATGTGTTCTAGCCTCGGGAGCCACTACGGATGATGGAAAAAGATCACCCAAGGGCTGTAAAAAACTCGGTTCTTTGAGTGAAACCATTGGTCACGAACAGACTGATTTTACTGATTTTCCTGATAGTGCCAACTTCTTGGTGGCTGCTACTCAAAGCACTGTTCCAAAAGTAAATCTGCAGGCTGTGTCAATGGTTAAGAGTGAAAATGGCGGCAGAGTTGCATTGCATGACTCTGAACTGTCTCTGGACATGGGGTGGGTAGTTTTTCAGTTGCATTCTGAAATCCCTCTGGTCTATCCTTTCCTTTTCAAATTTGTAATATTTAAACTACATTTTTTTCTCATCTTATTACAGATTAAACGTACCCATTCAACCACAGATTTCACATATTGGGAGGAAATCAAACGTGGAATATCAGACGGTAGTAATTTCAACTTTTACAATTTGTGCCTAAATTCTACTATAAGCTAGTGCCAGTACTATTGGTGTTGTTGGCTTACATTTCAGGTTGGAAGCATTGATCGCAAGCAGGAACAACATATGGTCAAGTACCAAAAAGAAACTGGTATGCTCGTGGACTAAATGTGCTTGTTACAAGCAATGATATTTGCCCCCCCTGTGATTATAAGTATAGGCTAAAAATTTCATCAGTTGGCTGACAATTTTTTATTGTCTTACCAGAAAGTCCAACATGGTGGCCAAGTCTGTCTCCCACTGCTTCACCTGGAATTGTTGCTTCTCATTTGCAGTAAATTTCTTTAATTCACTTCATTTTGTCCTTTTTAGAGGCTAAATCTACCCCCCATTCTCCCCTCTTTATCATGATTTGATGGGTTTTTCTTCTGAAGGTCTTCTGCTGCTAAAACTCTAGATTGGCTGAATACTGCAATTGGTACCTCGAAACAGGATTTGATGGAAACCTGTTCTTCTGGTGAGAAGGTAATCTATGCTTATAGAACTGTTTTGCATGATTTACCAAAATAATGTCAAAAGTTTTTCATCCTGGTCCAGGCACTTCGCTCAAACGCCTATTTGTTGTGTCTGATATTTATTACCGATGCAGATTTCCGAAATTGTTATTCAAGAAAAAAAATCAAGGAAGAGGTGTGCATCTCACGTTCACATCAGTCATATCATCCGTAGCTTAGAAGTGTCAAGACGACTGGCGGGCAAAGGACATGAGCTTTATGAAAGTCATCAAGCAAGAGTACCCGAAGGGTCAAACTGTGGGGTTATAATGGAAGCACACAACTTGAATTGGACGAAAAGTGGAAATAGTAATGCCGCCGGAACAGTTCATTCTGCTGCTATAAGTAATTCACGTGAAACTAAGAATGGTATCCTTCACCATGGCCTTTATCACGATATTTCTCGGGCGCCTTCAACATCTGGGTTGCATGGTCCTAAAAAACAGGTAAGCTATGGATAAATCTGATTATAGTATAGCTCCCTGTGTCCCCTCTTCTTCGTGCCTGATTTGATGACTATTAATTTTCTGCAGGGTTTCAACTTCTTGTCCTTGTCAACTGGTGGTAGCGAGTTAAAGGTCAACGAAAGTTTTAATAAAGGTGAAAGTAAGTTGGAACCATATTCAAAATCGCAAGTGCCTTATTTTCAATCACTACAACAGCAGCATGGCCTCATGCCTTTTCAAAGTCCTCATGCCTCAAATTTCCTTGATCATCTTCCTGTTGTAGGACCACAGGTTTTTACTTTCTAGACTCCTATCAATCTTATACATTAATGAACTAAAAAAGTCCTGGGTCAAGTCTAAGAAAAATGGCTTAAAGTGATTATATTGTTCAACGTGATGTTAATGGAGCGGCTAAAATTTATTGTCTTAACTTGGAATAACCTGCCCCACCCGAATGGAGTTGAAAGAGAAGCCATGCAATTTATATCCTTAACATACCAACACTCTTTCCCTTTGTCTTATTATCATATTAAGCTCAGTTCCGTGATGCTTTAATTGACTACAGGTCCGGTTGCAGCAGCAGCAGCCTCATTATTATGGTACCCCATTACGTGGAGCTCATTATAGTTCGACACTTTCCTATAAACAACAGCACCAAAGTTTTTGGGCGGTGCAGCTTGCATCTCAAGGTGGCTCTTCTGTAAATTGCAGCATTGTGAGGGCCCAATATCCTAATTGGCAAAGTGGTGGACACGACTCTTCTGTAGCGAGTCCTTGTCTTCCCCATTCCACTGCATCCTTTGAAGCACTTGGATCCAAGATCTCTTCAATCTCTGACCAACAACACCTCTTCACCCTCGCTTCATCAATATCCCGGGCAAATGGACAAGACATTCATCTTGCCTCTTCTGTATGTGAAGAAAGTAAAGGTAGATTGATTACGCAACAATAGTTATGTCATGAGCGCTCTGAAATTGAACAGAAAAAAAACAGATAAGGCATAGAAATATACTACTGTTTCATTCTTGTCTTTGTGCATGCGCTGGTCTTTTGTGCTACTGTTACGCCTGTCACGGTAATCCATGTGACACTTTGATTAACTCTTTGGTAAAATCAGGGGGAACACAGTAAATATTTAGCTAAATCTGGCATTCATTGCCCTGTTCTTGTCATCAAGTAAATGCCTTGTTTATCAGTGTATTTCAAAGTTTTCGGTTGTTTAAAGGCTTTTTAAGGGATAAAAGAAAATACTTGGTCTGTATAAATTTAGGCTGAATTATCTTCTTTTATTATTTTATCTTTTTTTTTTTGTATATATTTTACCTGTTTCATTTATATATTCTTCTACGAAACAATTTGTTATGATATCTTCACTAACAAGTAATATTACTGCCCGACTAATGGATGAAAAATATTTAATAAGATCATAGATGATAAAAATTGTAATGTCTTTATGATTATAACATTTACATATGAAGCAATCTTTACATTTTTGGTAGATTTCACAACATTGATCCATAATATATTGTTCTCATCACTATTTAGACAGCTACTAAGAAGATCACTACTAATATTAAAACGGTTGATGTGGTTAACATATCACCAATAAACTTAAATAAAAATTAACATGATAGGAAAGTTTTAAACTGAAATTAATAAAATAAAAATCTATTTTTAAAGCTCAAAATAATTTGAAACCAAAAATTAATTTTTGAAATCTATTATAGTAACATTTAGCTTTGCGACGTTTTTGGAATCCTTAAATATGCACTTCTGTCTTTTATCCGAATAATGCAATCAGAATATATTTTTAATACTTCTATTTATTAAAATGCAATCATACGTATGTTTTTATATCTTTATCATTGATACTTATTTTCCTATCAAAATTAATATTATTTTTTCAAAATTTAATTATTTCTTAGCAGATTTAATTCTTTGCTGTTTATAATCGTTTTTATGTTTTAATATTGATTGAAAGTACATTAAGTTGGAATTGAAAAAAATTGATAGATATTTAGGTAAATAATGTGCTAAGCTTTTTTTCTTCTCATCTTTTTATCTATGGAAGGATTAGGATATTTCATTTTCACTCAAATCCATCTGCAAAAATCATCCTTTAATTTTTTTTTAAGTAAACAGATTTCATCCATTCTAGTTCTCTTAACTAGTAAATTTTTAGAAACAAACATAAGTACAAATTACCTATACTTAAAATTTGACACCAATTATAATAAAAATATCAAAACTTAATGTTTGTGACTGTCATTTTTTCTATACTACTCAATTTTATTTATTTTTTATTTCTAGTGAACATATTACTTTGAACTTGTACTTATATCTCTAACATTAAAAAGCTTAGCTACTTTCTTTCTTACCTTCTTGTAAACTTTGTATACATCTCCGTGTGTATCTATACTTTGAATGAGCACAAATATTTCTCATTCTTCTCATGTGATATTCCATTCTCACTTTTGAATTTATTATATATTTTACTGTCACTGTCTCTATTTCCTTCAAAATGCATCATCATCATCATCAATAACTTCAATTTCTTTTCTTTTTATCTATCTGAGAGGTACAGAAAAACCATATCCTAGAATCATATTTTCTTTTTCTCTCTATTTTCTCCTTTTTGATGCCTATATTTTATTTAGGAAGCATGTACCTTTCCACACGCTTCTGTGGTGGGGAACCAGAGGAAAGTTGGGTATGGGTGAAGAGTCCTTCTCTTTAGTTGTGCTCAAAATATATATATATATATATATATATATATATATATATATATATATATATATTTAAACTCTGGGCCATTTTTGTTATTCAACAGCAGCTACAGTAACAAACATAAGAAACAGAATTCTAGTGAAGTGGACGCGAAGAAACGAAGCTTCCAATCTTCATAACATATATCTCAACTCAACCTTCTCCTTTCTCCAATCCTACACTTCTAAACAATCCCCTCTTATTCTTTCTCTCTCACACACCATTTCATTTTCTCTGCTTCACAGTGGAAGCAACACCAACATGAACATGAAAGATGGCGTCATGCTTGTCAGAAAGGCAGAGATAGACACAAGGGCACCATTCCGCTCCGTCAAAGAAGCCGTCTCATTGTTCGGCGAGAAAGTCTTAGCTGGGGAGGTTTATGCAACTGCAAACAAACTCAAAAAGGTTCTACACATCGCTTTCTTTCTTCATCACTTAATTACACAACTATATGCATCACCAGTGGAAGTTACATGCCACCTTAAAAATAACATCACTTATGACATGTTTGGTTACACATTTTAGAATCTCATTTTAGATGGTTTAAATTATCAGTATTTAGTCGCAAATTTCATTCAAGAGGAGTTCAGAAGATTAGACGATAAATAAATGCATCTAGAAAAATCACTCAGGGAACCATTTCGTAGCTCCAATCTTATCCTTTCTTGTAACAGGGTGCAAGCAACAAATGGTTTATTCAGTTGCAGACCGTGTCATGTGCTTTCTTCGTCGTGTCACAGAATAAAGGCACTGAAAAAAAAATATTAATTTACGCTTTGATACTTTAATTACAATTTATTCATTGTATGTTTCAAGCTTTCTATATGAAGTACTGAGATATTATATATAACTACTCTTTTATAACTTTTTACTTTACCTTATACATCATTACTCTTTTTTCGAGTTTCGATATTTTATGTTTGTTGTATAAAAACAATTTCTCGTAAGAATAGTATATTGTGTGAACTGTAAATCTAGTTTAATGTTGAATGCGGTTATAGATGGAGAGTGGAAGAAGTGAAAATGGCGTGGAGTATTCGAGAATTGAAAACGTCGAAGCGGAGCTAGAGGAGACGCGAGAAAACCTGCAGAGGGCTAAGGAAGAAAGCATGGTGATGGCGCATTGTCTGTCTTCTCTGCAGGAAGAGCTTGAACGCACGAAGGAAGAGCTTCAACAACTGAAGCAACGGGAAACCGAGAAACACCCGGTGGAATCTGAAATCGAAGATGTGAAGTTTGTGGAGAATTTAACGACGTTTGGAGTGAAAAGTTCGAGATTTGACGAGGAAAAGATGGAGTTCCAGAAGAAAAGGTACGTGACGTTCGCGAATCCTCCATCGGTGTCTCATATGATGTTACCACAACAAGGGGTTGAAAAGTTGGAAAGGCACCCTTCTCTGAGGAAGAAGAAGAAGTCGTTGATTCCTTTGATTGGAGCCATTTTTTCAAGGAAAAAGGGGAGTCAAGAAGTTCCATGACACAGTTCCAAATCAAATACCACTATGTTAATTTACCACAATAATTGCCTACTGCATTTTGTTTAGAGTTTTTCTTTTTTTTTTCTTTTTATTCTGGAAAAGTTTATTTTCATGTGCACTTTAACAGACTTCAATGGCAGATCGATGGTACAATCTTGTTAATGTAATAAAGAACGCCAATTACAATTTCAATCTCCTTTTCATCTTTTAAATAAAGATAAAGACAAATAAATTGTGTTAATGAGAAATTAATTTAAATGATGTATGTGCCCATAAGTCTACAACTTCCTTAATACATACGTTCTATTTATGAGTTTTGTAGTTCACCGATCAATAGAAGGACAATGAATGTGCTAATTTAAGATAATTATTATAGATATATGAACCCATCAAAGTCTAATATATGATTAGTTGATTGGAAAAAAAAAATTAAATGTGTAATTAAGAATCTATTTATAACCATGTGATTGGAGAAGACTTGACACAACAATTATTTTGATGATATTCTAGTGAAAGAGGAAGAGAAAATCTGTAAACTATTGGTTACTGTACATAATAAAAAAAGCACAAACAATAAAATTTTGGTTTATATACTTGCCACACGTTATAATCTATTTATATTACAAGTAGTTTTTTTTTGTAAGTTAAAACTGTTTAATGTATATATATGTTCAAACAATATTTTTAATATGTATACAGATCGAAACATACCAAATATACTGTTTATATATATATATATATATATATATATATATATATATAATCTTACTGATAATTTTATATATAATTTTTTCATTGTTCCCAGACCTCTATAAGACCAAAAATTAACTTTAAATATTTGGGTAGACTTTAAAAGATAGCACAAATGTTACAAGAAAATAGATACTTTTTCGTTTGTTTTTTTCTCTTTCTTTTTTCCTTCTATCTTTGTTATCTTTTACCTTTTTCATTTTATTCAAAATATTTAAATTTCAAATATATTATTTTAAAAAATTGATTATTTATCGTCTATAAGAATTATAATAAAAAATATTATTAAAAATATTATTATTTTATAATAAAAAATATTATAATCATCAATTAATTGTTTTTTAAAATAATAATAATAATAATTACTATAAATAATGATAATAATAAATTAATTGTAATGATATATTATTATTAAAATAATATATTTTATAATAATATAATAATTATAACTAATATCGATAATTCTTAATATACACTTTTGGGCATTCTTTCTTATCGGTTTAATGTAACATAGAAGATAAAAAAATTGTTTAAAAAAAAAATTACACAAAAAGGATCAATAAGAGTTTCTCCAAGGACAATTACTTGATGTACCGTATCAGTTTCTTCATACACCTTTTATCATAATATACTTTAAGAGATAAATGTTATAATATAATTCATTTGAGTGTACTATTATTATGACATAAAATTTAAGATAAGATTTGTTATCTTTAAACTAAAAATATATATTTTTAAAATATTTAAAATATTTAAAATTAAAATTAAAATTAAACTATATTCAAATATAAGTTTAATACGTATTAGAAAAAAAGTTACATAAAATATTATAGTGAGACATTATATGATTCTCATATACTAAATAAGATAAAGCTTATAATGAAGATATCCGAAATTACTTAAATTCAAATTATACTTATGTATTTAGAAACTATTCCAATTTGATTGGATTTTGTTTGATTTAGGTTTGTAGATATATAGTAAATTTTTAATAATTAGACCATGTTTCAACCGAGGATAAAATCATTAAAAACATCAATGAGTTTATATAATTCCTTTTGATAATACAAACACAAAGGTGTTCTAATATCAATTTAAATATGTGATTATTTTTCGGTAGATTTTATTCTTAGTCTTTCATACTTAATGAAAAGAAAACAAATCCACGAGTTATCTGCAAAAAATAATTTATCGAATAAATAAAACTATGTTTGGATTATTGTTGGATTTCCCGTGTAGGATGATCAATGTACTTTCAAGAAAAAGCTCCTTTTTTACTCTAAAAAAACTCCTTTCTATTTTTAAAAACATAACAACATAATTAATTTATGTTAAACAACGTTGTTTTATATAAAAAAAAACCATAAGCATTCCCAAAAATAAGAATTTATGTATAATTTGAGTAGATAAAAGATTAGTTTTAACTTTAAAAGTCATTTATTTATTTTTATTCTCCTTTCATAAAAGTACTGATCCAAAGTCCGTCTAAAAAAGATAATATCTTAAGGGATTCAAGTATGAGTCTAAGTCTCACATGGAGTAAAAATGAGAAAGTTGGATATCATATAAAAATCAAGGTCCATAAATCCATTGTCTTAAAATGTTGGATTGAGAGTGATATTAATGCGTTATATGATTGAACTCATGTCTCATTGGTGTTAAATCTTTCCGTTGCATCAAAATATTTTGTGTAGTCTTCCTACAAATCTTTAAAAAATTAGTTTTTCAGTATCAAATTAACAATATTTATAAATTTGTCACTCTTCTCTGTCGTAGTTATATTTTTCAAACCAAAGAATGAAATATTGAGTGTGAGGAGTAAGTTGGAGAGAGAAACATAAGGTGACACTGGAAAAGTAGGTGCTGCTGACCTTATTATAATGTGCTACTTGTATTGTATGCCTAATGTAATCCTATTTTCATGATTACAGATAATGGGATATTCATAATATATTCTGCTCTTCACGTTTGCGTTAGTAAGGGAAATGGGTGGGTAGATCCACTTCAAATCCATTTTTATAGATAGTAATTTTGTTTTGCACTTCATTATTCATCCAGAACAACTTAACATTCAACAACATTACCACCCAACACAATTGAAATATCAACAAGTAAAATAGAAGCCAAGGAATCGAAGTAACTCCATTATGCAAAATGCAATAATGCTCTCTCATATACATATACATCATCAATCACTATGCATAAGAAAAAAAAAATCGTACGTGTGATGGCGACATAGCTGAGGTACAGAACATTAATCAAAGGTTGTGTGATGAGAGTCTCAGACAACATCAGATTTTCGACCGTCGAAAATGCCATCTTGTGCCGACTTGTTGAAAAACTCGATGCAATCCGCAATGGCCTCGTTGTAATGCGAGTAAGAGGAATAGTAGGAACTGCATGAAGTCTTGGGCGGTTCGAACCGGTCGGAGACTTTGTGCTTCGAATCGTTGGAGCGACGAGAAGGTAGCGAGAAAACAAGGCGCATGAAGATCTTGCGGAAGCGTTGAAAGAGCTTCATCGCAGAGAGGTTGTTGAACTTGGGAGGAGGAGGAGGAGGAGGAGGTTGAGGTGTTTCTTCAAACGACGCTTCTTCAGTTGCTCCTCTTATTTGAATAACAACAAAATTCTCTGTTCCTCTAACGTCGTTGTTCTTCTGCATTTTTCTCTCCCTTTCACACAATGACACCACCACCTTATAGTTTTAAGGTTTTTGTTGAGCATTTAAAGGTTGAGATTATATTCCATAGTGTGAGGCAAAAAAATATTGATTCCCACCATGTGGCCAAATGATTTGCGTGGCCTTCGATGTCCTCTGAATTTGGTTTCTTGGGTTGATTATGTTGGATTAACATCTGAATGTAAGATTAAAATTTGATGATTTGTTGTTTAGCGGGTAAGTTTATTTTAAAAGGGGAAGAATGATGATCGGTCCACTCTGCCTCAAATATAAAACCTTGACGGATCTCTAACAACAATCATTTGTAACATTTGTGGAACCCATCCAACATGTCCAACGTTAAAGCAACTCATTTTTACCTAATTCCTTCTTTCTGGATTTTTCTTTTATACCTACATTCATCAATCCTGCAAAAGTTTCTGCTTTCACCGTCAAATTATACCAAGAATAGTTAAGAATCCAAGTATCAGTCTAAGTCTCACATTAACCAGAATTGAAAAAGTAGAGCACCATATAAGAATCAAAGTCCATGAACCCATTGTCTTAAGATTTTGGGTTGAGAGTGGTGTCAGTGTCTTATGTGGTTAGGCTCATATCTCATTGGTGTGTTGTATCTCCCCAATAAAATCTCCTCTGTAAAACCTGACAAATGGTACCAGAATTGAGATTAATTATATATTTATATATATATATATATATATATATATATATATAATATTCTTGTCTGATAAAATAGCAGTTAATAAAAATAATCCATCCCCAAAAACAAATTATGAATTCAAGTGAAATTAAATTAATTTCTTAATCAAGGTTTCAACCAGTCACCAAATACTTTCCACCAATAACATAAAAAAAAAACAATCAATCAAAGCATCTAAAAACAAAATCAACCTGAGAAGCCAACTCATTGCAACTTATCTCTTGACCATCATAGTGTTGGAGTTGAAAGATTGAATCTCAATCCAACTTAAATCATTTTTCAAGTTGTTTCGTGATTTGAAGCACCTGCCTTAAAAATTGATCTACTTTTTTTTTTTTTTTCTGAGAATGAATGCTAAAAAAAATTGCAACAAATATGCTTGAAACATAGTTCCTGAGTTTTGTGAATAAATTTATTGAATATTTATAAACATGCAATCTTATTTGGAAACTTTGTTTATATTTTGAAAAGCATATTGTACGTCAAAATATAGTTGATTAATGAAATTTCATTGTGTATATACTTTTGAACTAATTAGTAAATCCATGAATAAAATTAATTAGTAAATTAAATACGACTTACTGGTAACACAAATTGACACACACACACACACATATATATATATATATATATATATATATATATATATATATAAAACTTTTGCAAATATAAAAAAATTGTAAGTGAAGTAAAAATAAAATGTTGATTTTTCGGCGGTTTAATTAATGGACAATAATATTTATAAATCTTGTTTTTTTACACATTCTCTCTGAATTTGTTAAAATTAATAAGTTTTTTTTTTTTACTTCTCTGATTATTTCTTTTCCTTTCCCTGTGAAAAATAAAATTTAAGAAAAACCTTCTCTTTCCTTTAAGATTTTCCTTCAACAAATCATACTAATAGCACATTATAATGACCTCATCCCACGTATTATTGATATTCGTTTATGTTGAAGTAATTAATCCATCAATATGATTCCTAAGAACATATGATTTCTTACCAATTGGCATAGATTAGAAGCTAAGAATATAATCATTGGCCTTCTTTTTGACACGTTTAAAGAGAAACAATGGATATTATCATTTTAAGTTGAATAAAATAACCACGATTACGTCAATAATGATCCAAATAAAGTCACCTAAATTCTCTGAGTTGAGGCAAATTAACCTGTGTCACTGTATGTTATACAAGTTTATTTAAGAAACCGTTTTTATAAGCTTTGCGAAGAAATCATTGTATGTTAATTTTATGATTTTTGATTAATCACATAATCAGTTGTTAAATTTCATTAATTTTTTTTTTCTAATATCTAGAAAGTTAGCTGCATTTGGTGAAAAGTAGGCAATTGCTTTTTTGGCTGTATGATTTTGCTACATCTTCTGAAATCAATATCGCATAAAAATTCAGTGAATATCGTTAAGTTCATGAACATACATATAATACTAACAATATTCCATTATATAATTAGTTTATGAGGGATAAAGAATGTAAAACGTGGTGATGATTATGAATGAATGAGAATAGTTGAACATTGTGTCTGATGAATTTTATGATTATTGTGAAGGTTTGGGGTAATGATGATTAATTCTTGAGACATTAATCATTGTGTTTTGTACTTGTTTTGCCTAAAAATAACAGATTTAGGATGAGATGAGGTCATTTCTGCATAAAAAACATATACTTTTTTTGATGTCATAACAATCTTGTCTAATTCATAGTTTTCGGTAAAATAAATATTCACATTCACTCCAACTGATTTTCTTTGTGTATCTAAAAGTTATCATCGTGATTCTAAAAATAATAGTGATATTTTAAAAATAACCACTAAATTAATTTCAAATTGAAAAAGTTAAAGTAATTAATATTTATTATTTTGAATTTAATTAAGAGATCAGATTCAAATATATAAAAAAAAAGTAAATCTAGTTCAAATTGCATTTATCAAATCAGTTCTATTAGGCACAAAATCAACAAAACCTTCTTCCAATTTTATACTTATAAAAGAAATTTCAATTCTTAACAAAGATAACTACAAGGAAAATTTCAATAATAATAATAATAATAATAATTTTAAATAAATTTTAAAATTTTAAAATAAATTTAAATTTTATCATAAAAATATTGTTAATATCGGAAAGAAAGAAATTATAAATTAGAAGTAATATATGAAATAAAATAAAAAATCAAACTAAATGCTCAAGAAAAAAAAATACAGTAAATTTAATAACGAGAAAATATTACACTATAAATTGATTGATAGCTGTGACAAAACACATCCTGCACCAATTTTTGGATTTATACTTTCTAACCGGAAATCTAATCTTATTTTTTCAAAATCAATATTTATTTTCTTTTCATTCTTTTATTATTCTTTATATAATTTTATTACTGTAATTTAATAATTAATTTTACGATAAATCTCAATATAGGGTATACAATATAATTTACAAAAAGAATGTTAAAAAAAGGAAGAGGAAAGGTTTTGCAGTTTTTAACTTTTAAATTGAGAATATAATATCTCCTAGTGATACTCCTAATTTTCTATATTCATCCTTAATTTGTATGTCCAACATATAAAAGTCCATTTCTCTTCCGTTGGTCCGTTGAATTTTTTCTTTTTCTCAAACCAACCAAAGCCGAACCATTCATTGACTAAACCCATATACTATTTACACCATCCACTCAACATGTGCACCCTAGCAAATACACATGTTAACATCTTAAGAAGTGAATATCTGAAGTTAATAACTTATTAAATTCCAATAGATTTTATAATAAAGATTCTTGAAATTTTGTCATATTTTTTGAACATTGATTTAATTCATTAAATTTAACTTAACTAATTAAGTTTTTATTACAATAAAAAATAGCGATTTGGAAAAAACTTTCTAAAAAGTATTATATTCTTATTATAAATATAATAAAAACAAAAATGGAAATTCAAATATATAAAATATATGTCTAATTAGAGATAAACTTAATTTTAATTTACCGCAAAATGTCTCTTGTAATTAGAACAATATTTTTTTATATGTTTATGTAAAATATGAAGTATGAGTTGATATAATAATATTTTTTTTCATGTGCAATGGATCTGGGACGAACTTGAGGATGCAAATGGACATGAAAAAGCCCATTAAGGAAAGTTAGGACAGAGAGAGGCCCAAATAGGAGAGAGAAGGGGAGCGGAAGGAAAACAAAAGGCGGGGTGGCGTGTGCATTCGAACTCAACTGACCGCTTTTTTTCGTTGGCGGCCACTCGGTCTCATCTCATCTCAATATCTCATCACTCACTCTTCACTCAACAACGCATTTTTTTTTTTTTTCAAATTTCATAATCTCATTTTCACCCCTTTTTCACCATTTTCCGTTGTTATATAACAGTGTCACTGTTACTCTCACTCCCGCTCTCTCTCTCTCACCAAAACCCTTTCTTCTCTTCTCCATTAATGTCGACTTCTGGCCAGGATCATCATCAATCCCAAGCTCCTCCTCCTCATCCATCTCAATTTAAATTCCACCTATTGCACTCCCCTTCTCACTTTTCTCCCCTTCCCCATTCTCTTTTTTCCAATTTCCCTGTGAGTTTCCTCTTCTCGATTTCTTTCCGTTTTTTCATTTTCTGTTCATGATCGGATGGATAGATCATGCCGCTGATTCCAACTAACACAATCTCATCATGCAAATTATGTGCTGTTTTCTTTGTCATACAATGCATTTATCTCAGTCATAACAACATCTAACATTCACCTAGTCATATGATTTCTTCTTCGGCACACAGTTTAATAAAATTGTTTTTTGGATTATTATAGATGAGCCAATGCTTTCAGGGAATTCAGTGTTTTATTATAAGTTTCTTGATCTAACTTTTGCTACCAACAACTTTTTGAACTTGCGGATTCAACTAGGTTCTGTGTACAGTAAAAAAAAATGTCTCTATAATTGAATTTTGTTTTTGTTCAACTTTTAGATATTAGAATACTATGCTGAAAAGCTTCCTCGAACTTGTAGTTTTTGTATGACTTTAATGTTCGCATTCAACTACCTATGCAGTCCAGTCAAAGATATGAAAGCAGTCACACAAGTAATCTCGAAGTAGCTCCGGACATGAGTAAAACAGTTTATCTCCCCCCTCCAGTTCAAACCCAGCCTACCGAAAGAGGAAAGCAAAATGGTAAATCAAAATTTTCTAGAAACACAAAATCTGGGACTCACCGACCTAGTGCTGGTAACACTCTTTTAGATCATGATTCTGTTAAACTCTTCATTCCTTGCTTTTTTATTATAACTATTATCTTGCTGAAGTTTATGTTTAGTGCATTTTCCTTTTCAGATTCACCGAATTCAACTGTGGTTAACAACTGTCGTTATGACAGTTCCTTAGGTATGTGTATATTAAAGTATTACTCCACTTACTCCACTGGCCCTTTTTAACTCAATTGTTAAGGTGACTCTCTTTGTAATGCTTATAATATGCCTTGGACAGGACTGTTGACAAAGAAATTTGTTAGCTTGATCCAAGATGCTAAGGATGGCACCCTGGATCTTAACAAAACCGCTGAGATCTTGGAGGTATAGAAAATGACTTTCATAGTTTTGTTCACAGAGGGCTCCTTTGTTAGGCTTATTCTGGGCTTCAGTCCTTTTAACTTAAATTTTCCTATTTGTGCTATTAGTACATGCACTTCTGCTTCCTGGTTTTATAATTGTTTTATAATATATCTAACTAATTTTGACAGGTTCAGAAAAGGAGAATTTATGACATTACAAATGTTCTCGAAGGAGTAGGATTGATAGAGAAAACTTCAAAGAATCATATACAGTGGAAGTAAATATTATTATTTGTTTGTTACTTTGAAGCTTCTTTATCAGAGTTCTGATATATATGATACATGTTGTGTTTTACGCGCAGGGGATGTGATGGACTTGGACCACGAGAACTGGAAAACCAAATTAACAGTCTAAAGGTTTTGGATTTTTTTAGTTGACTCGGTTCAGTTCTCCTGCTTTTAGACTGCTTGCATGGTTGCTTTGAATTGTAAACATGACTTAATTTTTTACACACGACCATCTTTTTTGTCAGCTTTTACATAAGATCATATAAGTGAAAAATGAAAACCTACTTTGCCTCTTTTGATCAAAATAATTGTACGGTTAAGAGCAGCAGAGGATGAAGAAATTGATCAAAATAAAATTCAAGTTGATTGCAGTAATTTTAAACTTAAACTGGTCAAGGCAAAATTTTCAGGTCACATAATTGCATCCTAAGAGAATCAATTGTCGTGAGTATCTGTGTTATGTAGAAACTTAAGCTTATGTGACATGTTTCTGAATGACTTTAGTGTCTCTTACAAAACAATACATGATATGATGCATTTTAATAAGCTTCTTAGACGTGGCAAAATCTGAATGTAACATGATTCCATCACTTAAATATAGATTGGGTATAAACCCCATACTATGGAACGAATGTATTGGTCTCGCCACTTCTATCCTGAACTAAATATGCCAATACTGCATTGTACTAGTGATTCGGTCCAACTCTGACAATTTGATTCAATACAGGCTGAAGTTGAAAGTCTATATGGCAGGGAATGTGAACTTGATGATTGTATAAGGTCTGTTTGCAACTGATATCGTGTGAAGTTCCATATGGTTGATCTATTTTTTTAAAACAATTACCATTTTAATTTCTCAGGAGAAAACAGGAGCTTCTAAGAAACCTAGAAGAAAGTGAAAGCTCCCAGAAGTAGGAATTTCTGATAACTTCTCTTGTGTTTAAGTTGCAATTTCTAGGTTTCTTTACCTGATAGTATGCTTGCTTGATCATTAGGTACCTTTTTTTGACCAAGGAAGAGATTCTTAATCTTCCATGCTTCCAGGTCATTTTTTTTTTTTCTAAACGCTTACATTTTATGAAGATATATCTATTTAATTTACCATTATGACCACTTTACTTATTATCTACTATTTTCACAGAATCAAGAAATTATTGCAATCAAGGCTCCAAAAGCTAGTTTCATCGAGGTTCCTGATCCTGATGAGGTGGTATCTACTTTCGACTAACTTGGGTATTGAAACATGTTTGGTGTATCAGAGTTTTTCTGACTCCTCACTCAAATGAGCAGGAATCAGTTTTCCGGCAAAGGCAGTACAAAATGATTGTTAGAAGCGCCACGGGACCAATATATTTGTACCTCTTGAGGTACTACTCTTCTGTAACATTTCATCCAAAAGTTTCTTTATTAAGTTCTCTCTGTGTTTGCTTTTGTTAAATCTTTGCTTTGTTTGTTTAAAGGTCATTTTTCCTTTGTATTTTGAGTCTTCTAATTACTGCTGAACTTTTTAACCCTTGAAGCAAGGACGACTGCAAGTATGAGGATGATAGTGTCAAACGGGTGAAATTAATGGATCCATCATGGAAGAGTGAGCAATGCAGAAATAGAGGTGTGGGATTATTAGAAAGACAAGACGATGAAAAAAATACTTCTGAAAGTTTCAATTTTCATGGATCACAGGCATCTGGAATTCAAGAAATAACTCCCACTGATTTTGAAGTATGTATAACTTGAAGCTCTGAGTGGTAAAATACCAAAATCTGGAAAAACATGTCATGTTATTGTGTTTATTTGCAGATGGAAGATGACTACTGGTTTCAGTCAGATCCTGGAGTAAGGCTAACAGAACTGTGGGGTACCAATATCTTCTAACTAAGCCCTACTATATGAATTTGATTCTTGGATTTTTGCCCTACATGGGGATGAAAGTCGACCAGTTTTAAAGCTCATGTCAACTAATTCTCAGTTTTTTTTTTGTTCTGTTCAGAAAATGAGCCAATGATGCAGATAGATGAGTTTCAAGACTATTAATGCAGTAAGTGGAGTGAGATTTTCTACAGACCAAGCTTCACAAACAGATACGATTAATGAGTTAGAGATAGACCATAAATTATTCCAGATGACACAAAGGTACATTTCAAACTGTAAATTTCAGCTCTCTTCTCTCTCTCTCTCTCTCTCTCTCTCTCTCTCTCTCTCTCTCTTTTTCTTTCTTTCTTTGGCTCTTCTTTGTTTTGAATAGGGTAATTGTTACCTCCTACCGTGTAACTGATGAATGAATAAGGTTGAGGTATAACTTCTAAATACAAGTGTTTCAAATTTAACTCCTAATATAAAGTTGCAAATCATCTGTGAAATTTTTTAGGACAGATTGCATATTTTTTCAGAAGTATTTATATCTCACAAAAAAGAACTAAGTTGACGGACAATTAATGTTGCTCTTTATTATGACTTAATTTCTTGTTGAATTTCTTTTCTAATATCATTATATATCTCCATTAATTAGTTGATAGATTCAAATCTAAAATTTATACCGCAAAGAGTGAGAGATTTCTTGAAATTATCCTTAGGATATTTACCCATCCGAGTGATCCTTCATAAGTTTTTTTTTTTTTTCATTCACATAATTTTTTTTAGCAACTCTATTTCATTACAATTTCATCGCCTGATTCTCGTTATTAACCGTTGCTTCCTACAAGCAACAGGTATATTGAGTAATTTCTCTGGAATCCAGAAGTAATTGGTGTCAAACATTGCTGGATATATTTTTTGTATACATAATTGACTTAAAACTTGTATTAAATCAAATTACTTTGCTAGAATTTGTATCACTAGTTACTTTAGGCTTTAATATCATAATTGACTTAAAACACTTTTGTGGCTTTCAGTCTGGTTAAAACTTTTTAAAATTCTTAGTTAAGAGCTTCAAATTTAGGTATCTAAAACCTTGATTTGTTAATTAAATAATAATGTGTTCAGTTGTCACTTTAATGTTATAATTTAATATATATTCTTATGTAATTGAAAGTTTAAACTAATTAATACTCTCTCTACACACATAATAATTATTATTAATACTTATGTTTTTTATAATAAAATAATTAAATAAAATAACATTAATTTAAATTTCAAAATTTTTAAATTAATTTGTTCAATATATTTTTATTTGAAATATACTTTTTTTATTTATTAAGATTTTATAATACTTTTTAATTTAATTTAAAATTTAGTTTAACTTTAATTTATATTTTAAAAAGCATTTTAACTTTACTTTGTATTTTAGAAAGTATTTTAACTTTAATTTATATTTTAAAATGTTTTTATAAATTTATTTTACAATTTTTTTAAATATATACAAAAAAAAATTATTCTGTTACACTAATAAAATCAACTACAAATTTTTACTATTTTTTCTTATTCCATCAGTCAACTTCAACTTTTTCGTTTCCTTTTTTTCACTCCTTTTACATTGTTTCTGTTTTGACTATTTGATTGTTTACGCAAGAATGAAAATGAGTTTTTCTTTTATCTATCAATTTATACAGATTTGAGTTTATGAGAAGGAGAGGTAGTTTAGTAACATGAGGTTATAATTTTGTAAATTGATGCAATGAATAATTGAAATTTGTTATTTCAATGTCAATATCTTTAAATTAAAAGTATCATTAGAAAGATTTGACATAATTTCACTATTTAGATTAATAGAATACGACCATGGTGTCATTTTCATATCGATTCATCATTAAGTTATGCATTAACGCAATAAGAAACTTAATGTTAGGATTAGCATTTGCTATATTAGATTTAACTTATTTGGAATTGATTCACTCAAATAAAAATTCACAAAAATTATGTAAAAATGGATACTTTTGTTTGATTTTTGTTTTTTCTGTTTTTTTCATTATACTAAATGTCTGTTTTTTCAATATAATAAAAAAATTATAATCTTATTACAAAAAAATTAATTTTGTTTGAGTTCTATCAATGTTAAATTAAATACATCTTTGGTTTTTAATATAATTATTAAATTTCTTTATTAAAGAAAAATTAACATTAATATGTAGTTAACCTTTTATTTTTTTATTTTGTAAATAGAGAGTTCTTATTGATTTCTTCAAAATTAATTGCATACTAACTCTAATTTTCTCTTTAACATATCTGTGACAATTATTAAGACATGTTGAATCATATTAGTCACCAATGAAATTTAAACAAAATTAAGTTTTTTTGTAAATAATTCAGTTGTTATCAACCAACTATTTTTATTCATATTTTAATACTAATTTACATAAAACATTTAACAAAAAAACTTGTACTACACGTTCATCTTTCACAAATTAATTTAAGTATTTATTGGTTATTTCGTATTTTAAAAAAAAAAATCACACATGCTTCGTTAACCTTGGCTTTTACCGACTACTGTAGTGTGATTCTATTTCTAAAATCTTATCATTGCTGTACAAAATGAATGTGACACCAAAACAAAAGACCTAATATCCTCAGTCCCTAACGAAAGGACTACACTATCATGTTGGAAACAATACATGAAATCCTAAGTACATTAACAACAAAAATATCCTTACTAGAACATTCATCGTTGGAAAGAGCCCATTGTTGGCACATCGTTGGGGGCACGCCAAAAATTTGACGATTCTTTCGCTGATTATTGCATAGAAATTCACAACACTAAGTGCGATATGGAAGGATCACATGCAACATAGTCAATGTACACACACTATACTTTGCGCAATGATAGTAAGTTAGTTTTGATTTCATAAATTTTATTACAGTTCTCAATAGCTGCAACTCTTTTAATAATCGAATTGGTGATCAAATTTATAAATAAGACAATTTATCTTTAATAAAACTATACGTTTATTTCTTTAGATAAAATTAAGAATGACAAAAATATCTATGTTTGTGAATATTCACAGATAAAATTTGTAACATATAATTGGTATCAGGAGATAGTGAATATTTTAATTTTTGTTTATAAATAAATCGAGTAAGTATTGTATTATTTGTGCGGACAGATATCCATTACCTACAAAAGATTAAAATTAAAATTTAATTTATGGTTTTTTAAGTAAAATTTTAATTAAATTAAAATTTAATTCATATTTTATATTTTTTATAATTTTATTTAAATTTTATTTTAAAATTTATAAAATATATTTTTTAAATATTCATAAATATATATGAGTATTCACGAATTTTAAAATATCTGTAAATATTTTTAAGAAAAGTATTTGATAGATAACGAGTAAATCTTTTGTTACGAATCAAGTTTTGGATACGCATTATCCATAGATAACTCGATCCATGTCATTCCTAAATATTATTCTTGATATTTAAAAAATAAAAAGAATATTCTTATAAATATATATTTAAAATCACCTTTTTTATGTTTTTAATATTTACAAATAGAATATAAAGTGGAAAAAAATAGTCAGTATGTTAGAGAAATAAAATGAGCACTTATACTTTTTTTGGTCTAACAAGGAGTTAAGAATGATAAGATCTGGTAAAAAAAATTAAAATTATTCGTAAGAAAGAAAAAAAAAAAAAAACCAATAGATGGAATGAAGCTGAGGCAAGTGATTTACATAAAATTGTACAATTGGACACCCACCATTGTTTTTGAGGCTAAAAGTTGAAACTATTGATGTCCTAACGGATTCCAGCTGATCGATTTTTTCTTAGTCTAGCTCGTGTAACCCTAATACTTTCTTCCATTATGGTATCTTCCAAGGGAGGGTTCTCATCTTCATTTGCAGAAGAGGATGAAGGTGCCATTGACTCTTCCTCGGCAGGTACGGATTGGTTGGTATTTTCAGGCATAGAATTGGACTTCTGACTCTTTAAACCTGCAGCTACAGTAGAGGAGGGTGCTTTAGGCACTTGTGGTTCCTCTGTTACTTCTTTCTGGAGCTGACTTGATGTGTAAGAAGCAGAAGATGGATCTTCAGCTCGTGGTTCTGTTGAAGCCGCTGGTTGGCTATTACTAGATGGGGGTTGACGCACCCTCGCAGTTGATGGTTGCTGTGAAATTGAAGAGATTTTAATGGGAGAAAGGCCATGGAGATGGCATTTGATACAGCAAAGAAAAACTATAATTAACTTATTTTTGAAAAATAATCACTTTTCTCACCCCTTATTTTTTGAAAAAAGCTTTCAAATAATATGCGAGATTATTTTTTCTTATATGAGCTAATCAATCAAATATCAAATAACACTCCACAAATTAGAGATAATTGATCAATAAGACACATGCAAACTATATCTCCCTCCTATAATAACCGTATTAACTTCCATTAGATGAATTTGGTGCTGGCATGCACATCTATATATAGTTATGTACTAACACATGTTAATATATGTGTGTGCATCCTGGAATTCAACAACAGAATGAAGGGCAAGCATAGCAAATCAAGTTTGCGATTTGGAAAGCTTATTTCTCAGGTAACTTTTTTCCGAAAAATTCTCTTAAGTTGACAAAAATACTATCTAATGCTTTCTCCAGAATATGCAGAATCAAGCAGATACCAAGTCTGATGATATAGAAAAAGCTCAAATTTATGTGCATAGAAATTTCAGTATAGCTAGCCACACGTCGATTATAACAGTAGACAAGCCAAGATATGCTCAACAACTACCTGAGTAGGGCGTGTAGAAGTTGTTGATTGGGCAGCAACATACTGCAAAATGTCAAATACTCTAGTCTGGCCATAGCTTGCAGCTTTTTGCCAATACAAAACTGCGATGTCTCCTGCCCTTGTCCTTAGTTCCGATAAGCTGCGATCAATTTCTGGTTCATGTTTTGCAACATACGGTCTAAAGAAAGAATCGTACACATATGTTGTTCCCTAAAACAGTTAATGATATTAAATTCAACCGTCAAGTTGAAGAGAAACAACTAATGGAGCAATACCAGACTCCACCATAGTAGTTAATTTCATACCTTAGTTTTCGGGTACCACAAGTATATGAAAAATGCCAACTTAGCTTCACTGTACATTGGGACCCTTCAAGAAAAATAAGCTGCTTATTTAATAAGATAGCACAATAAACTTTTTCCTTTTATAATTACAGAAAAGACATAGCATTCTCTGCATCCATTCAGAGATACTATCCATTACCAAGAAATAAAAGTATCACCAATCCGCTCACATATTGTCAAAACAGCTACCAAAATCCTGCAACACAAGGGGTACAAAAAGAATTCAATATTGCATTTACCAATAGCTCTGTACAAGTTTTACGCCATGGTGGATGTGCAATCTACCAGTACTGGCACCAAAAGCGAAGCTGTTCAATTTCTGGTCTATTCTTTTCAACTGCCTTATAGCACTCATAGGCTGGGAAGGCATAGCCAAAAACCATCCTATCAACAAGTAGATGGAAATATACAAATTCAATAAATCTTGAAAATTAAAGAAAACCCCCATCATACAAAAACGATCAGAGATTTAGTACAGCATGAACATACACAAGTACCCTCGTAATAAAAGATCCTATCATTGTGTATCCCTGCCATGGAACAAAAAAGAAGAAGATAACTGGTTAAGTCAAACAAGATAGCTTCCAAGACTTCCCAGAGACTGAAACTGAAGAAGAATTGTAAGTCTAAAAGATATACCCATCAGTAATTAAACTTGCTTTAATATGAGAGAAAACGCACAAATTTAGTTACAACGATTGTCATTTCAAAGAGGACTAAGCATAATAAAACTAGGTTCAACACAAATTAAAGCCGTATATTCACATAACCCTAGGCTTCTCAATGGAAACATCACTTTGTGCAACGCAAATTGAAACGAAAGCCAAACGAGGTCCATGTAGTAAACAATAATCGGTTGCGTGCTGATTTAGATTGAAATTGCAAACACACGTGGAAGCTGAGAAACACGCGTTTCTTTTGCGTCGTTGACTCCAAACAACACACAATTCGAATTAGGGCGAAGTAAAATAAAGATCGGTTTGCAACATGGAACTCAAGAAAACAGACGCCAACAACAACGACACAGAGAACCTCGTTGAATTTAATTTACAGTTGGGAAAATAAATGAAGTGAGAAAAGTGTAATACCTGTCTGGTGTGAGAGAAAGAAAGAAAAATCGTGTATAATCCAAAAATAAAATGAGTTTATAGAGAGAAATGAGAGAATGTGAGGAAAAGTGGAGAAAGAGGAAGAGAAGTTGAGAAATGGAGCCGTTTGATTTTGTGTTTAATTTGTAATTGCTTCGATACCAGTTCATGAATATATACATCTACGTATACATACGGCAGATACTCTTTTCTACTCTACGCTCTAACTTAACCCAACCCAACCCAACCATGGATTTGGGTTCAGTGTGGCCTTCAATACTCTTTCTACTTTCATCATAAATTAGTGATAAATTAATAGTTAAATGCATTATGTAAAGAAATGTGAAAAGGTTAAATTAAAATTTAATTAACATAATTGATAAATATACAATGATATATTTTTTTTCTTCAAATATCTTTTCGTTTAATGGTTCATAAACCAATTTCCCAAAATATGGTGAAACATTAAAGCGAGATATGTTTTCATTTACACAAACGATATTGAGATTGAAGTCATAACTAATTAGTTATCGGAAGGAATAATTAATACTTTCATTAGGTTAAATAAGGAATAATATTTCTTTTAATAAATAACACTGATTAAACTATGACGTTAATTTTACTAATAGTACATATAAATTAAACTCTTCATACGCATGACTCGTAAAAATATAAGTAATTGGATGAATTGATAGAGTCTATGAATGGTAACTTCTAATTACTCATGATTGTGATAGTTACAGAAGTTGATAACGGAGCATCCACTCACGGTCCCATTACGGGTAAGTGCTTTCTCTTCGTTATCTATCCATCCATGGTGCTTCTTTTTGTCAACCACTACAAGGGTCAAAGGTAACACTAATATTGCAACATGAAAGTATATTTGACCTCATGAGTTAAATGTGAAACCCTGTAAGGGAAATTTAGTTTTAATTTTTCAAAATAAATGAACACCTTTTAGTCACTTGTTTATGAAATTTTATTATGTATAGAACTTTATTTATTTTTTATACGTACAAAATATAAAGAACAACTTAAACCAATAACAATATCTACTTTTTCTAAAAACAAATATGATTATATCTATAAAAAGTAAAAATATTTTACATTACAATTTTGGACACTTGTTTAAGAGGATAAGACTTTTATTTTCACCACGATCTATTAACTGAATTTTCGTACCTGTTTTTTTTTCTTATTACATAATAATTTGTAATTACAACCCATGAGATTTTTTTAACATTTTAAAATTTTTCAAATTTAATTCTTTTTTTTTTGTTATTAAACTAGAGAAAAAAAAGTATATATATATATATATATATATATGAACGTTATTTTTTTATAATAAAAAGTAATAAAAATATATTTACAAAAATAAATAAAATAATTTTTAATTATGAATAATTTTTATTTATTTTATAAATATTTTTTGTTTAATTAAAAAAAATTAGAAAAAAAATAAATTTAGAAAAAAAGAGATTAAATTTCAAAAATTAGTTAAATTTAAATAAAACTTTAACTTGAAGAGTAAAAATAGAAAAAAAAATGGAACAAAGAGAGAAATTCTCTTTATTTATACATAGGTATAGATTTAATTACTTTAACTTGCTAATGTAAATTAAATTTAGTTTTTTTTCTTTATGAAAATAGAAAAATTAAATCTTAATCTATTTTAAATTCAACAAATTAGGGAGTATACTTGTATCTAGTACTATAGAAATAATTTCGCAGTATTTTATGTAAAAAAAATAAAATTAGCACTACTAACTAATACAATATGGGGGTGCAAAAGAAAAAAAATTAGGGTGCAATAGTCACAATATATATTGCGAAAACATCCTCTAGAATATTAGTTACTTAGGTTTGTACAAATAAATTACTTACAATGGTTATAACTCATCTAAAAACTTTCGTTTACTTTTCTTACATATTAAATAGCATCAAATGTAGGAATTTTTTGATTTAATATTTTTATAATATTAAAAAATTTAAAATAATTTAACTTTATTATTTCATCAATATTAAATTGCAAAATTAAAAAAAAAATTTGGCAACTATTTTAATGTAGGAATTAATTACACGTCTTTTCGTATGTAGGGATTTTAATCCTTTTCTCTATGGTGGCAATGTGGACTTGGTCTAGTCCGCAGTCCCACCAGAAAAATGCAGGGTGTGTCAGAATATTGAGTTTGCTGGCCTGCATAAGTCTGGCTTGCAAAAGTTCACGGGCCGCATTGGCTGGCCCGCTGACCCGTAAAAAAAATTACACTTGTGTATATCGGTAACTTTTTTTTTGGACTTCTATATGAACGTTCCAAATTCATGTATGAGTGAAAAATAAAAGTATTATGTATTTTTGAATGTGCTAAAATTTAAAGGATACATCGTGTATGTCAAAGTACAAATATAAATATGATGAAAACGTTGAATTATCAATTTATCATCCAATTGTTCAAAGTTGCTGCTTAATCTTGTGAGCTTATTTTGTGAACTTGTTAAAAAATTTCAATTTGTTGAACATTAAAAGCTTCGTGATAAGAATTTAAAAAGAAAGACAGGCTAGCTGATGGGTCCGCACTTATGCAAAACATGTCAGGCTTTTTAGCCCGCGTTGAAAATGCGAAACAAGACAGTCCAATCCGCATTATATGGACCAAGTGCGAACCGCACTAGATCGGCCCACATTGCCACCCCTAATATATATAAGAGTATGAAAATAACTACAAAGGGTTATCGGGTTTGAAGAGGGAAAAAACTAGTTTAACATGTGTAATATTAATAAAATTATTTAGAATTCGAATGCAGGCTAATTTTGTTTTTTTTTTAATATTTAAAAAAAAGAAAAAAAGTATAAAATTAAAAACTCAAATTAATAATAAATATTAATTTTAATTTTGAAATTATGAAAAATAAAATAAATAGAGTGATTTAAATAAAATAAATATCACAATGTTATATATATATATATTAATAATTTAATAACTTTTGTAATTATTTATGACGATAATTATTTTTTCACTAAATATTTAAAATATTTTTAAAAAATTATTAATACTACGTTGGAAAAGTAAAATTATTTGAAATGGTTAATAAAAAATTATTTTATATCAACCTTAACTCTTGTCTTAATCATAACCCTAGTCTTAGCCATTACCCTATATCTCTACAATCCACTTATATTATTCATTTTTAATTGATGTGAAACTTCGTACTAGTCATTTTATTTATTTTTAGCGAATGTGTGACTTTATACTCACATTTAATCATAACAATCCCCCTTAAATAGGTTTATGGGATTTTCTACTTATATACTAATCATTTTTCTCAAATTTTTACATGATCTAGGGCTTTAGACTTAACATAATCTCTCCCTCAGTAGGTTTTACAGTCCTTTTTACTTATATAGAAACATTCTTGCTCATTTTTAACTAATGTGGGAGTTCAGATTGACATTGAATCTTAAAAATCTTCCATTAATGGTCAAAACTAAAAACACTAAATTTAGAGTTCTGATGACTTGTTTGTGCACCTGGTTTTGATTTTCTCTTGTACACACTTTGGACATATCAAGGTGAGTTATAGTACTCAAAAAGATAAATGGATATTGAATTAACTTATTTCTCATTGTGAAAGAAGGTAGCAATGAAAGAAGACTAAAAGTGTTAATTTAGCATCAAACACTCGTAATAGAAAAATAAAGATAATAAGGATGTTGCATAAAAGACTTCTTAACAAAAGAAAGTAAAAAAGATGAGAACATACTTACTTGCTTCTTTCAAAAAAAGTCTAGAGACAAAAAAAAGTATCTAAAGTAAACCTCCTCACAAGTAAAGAAAAGATAATTTTTTAATTGTTGATCGTTCTTAAATTAATTTAACTTTTATACCTCGGTTAGTTTATTATGGTATTACTACTCACATGATATTTGATCCACTTTATGTAAAAACCTTTTTTTACTCAAGAGCTTCAAATTATCTTTTCAATAATTTAGTTTTAAATGATTCAAAACAGTTTAACAAGCTTAATATAGTCCAGTTTGATTAATTTTTATTGTTTTGTAAATGAGTTCAATTTAAACTAAACTATTTTTTCAATTCAAAATAAATTTTCACAGTTAACTCAAATCAAATCCTCTGGCCCACACTATAGTATTCAAACAATACCTTATTACATCAACTTAGACAAGTGAGTCTTAAGAACCAACATTTTATTTTTGTCAAACAACTTAGTCATATCATCCCCATGTTAATTACAGGATCCTGTCTAATAATTGTTCTAGAATTAACAAGTTTATTTGATTTCGTATATACATGACATCATAAATGAAGGAGTGTTTACCATCCTCCCTTTTGATAGGACTTTATATCCAACAAATATGTTCCTTCAAATATTAACTAGAAAATCATTTACAAAATAATAATAACATGTTCTATTTTCTATTGCAAAAATATGTGAAATGAAACTAAAATTGAGAAAGGGTGAAATCGTGGCCGTTGCTTAGCTAGGCATTCATGATTGATTAAAGTTGAAGCAAAACGAATGGTTGAAGGTGGTTGCATAAGATGGAGGGTCCCTCTCACGCTACACCAAACTACGTCCCTCCGTTCAATTCAATAACTAACAACAACAGCCCACCGACGCAGCTGGCATCACATCACTCACATGTTGACTCTCTCTTTTTACCTTTATACCCTCACTCCCACCGACACACCCTTCTCTTCACATGGGCATTCTCGTCATTTACCAAACAAAAAAGACAAAAGTCACACACAGCCAACGGTACCTAACCTACCACCCAATCCGCTGCCAAATGCTTCCTCCCGCGAGAACAACACTCTTCGCCGTCGCTACCATTTTCTTAACCCTCACCGTATCGGGTCGGGTCAACAGATTTGAGGATACGGCTCCACACACGGAAACAGTAAACCAGGTTGTTGGCGTTGTTCTGTCCGAAACCGAACCTCATTCCAAAGATAGCGGTTGTCATTGTCAGAAGAAGAAGGCATTGCGTTTTAGAAACTGACACCGTCAGCCACAACAATGCGTCGCGTTAGGGTTTGATTATATAACGCAGATCGAGGCCCTGAACTGTGTGGTGAAGCGCATTTTGCAATTTCAATAATATTAATGATATAAAATGGGAGAAAAATCAAAGTCCAAAGGAGGGTGTTGCGGTTGGTTCATCGCATTTGTCATTCTGGCCATCGTCGTCGGCGCTATTGTTTTTACGGTCATGAAGAAATTCGGTCACTCCGGTTCTGATAAAGCTCCCGGTCCCCCTGGCGCCGTTGATCAAAAATATGCCACTGCACTAAAAACCTCACTGCAATTTTTCGATATTCAAAAATGTATTTCATTCTATCACCTCTTTTACGTTTTTTTTTTGTTTTTTTATTTCAATATTTCACAATGTGGTTCTTAATGTATATTAATTAAGCCATAAATGGTATGCTAATGCCAGATTATTAATTTATTCGACTCTTTAGTTTCTATTAGCGATTATTCTATAGGTGTTGTTGGTGTCGGTTAACAATGGTGTTTCCTCGTGTCATGCAGCTGGGAAGTTAGTCAACAACAAAATACCTTGGAGAGGGGATTCGGGTCTTAAGGATGGGAGCCAAGCGAAGCTGGATCTCACAAAAGGAATGTATGATGCTGGGGATCACATAAAATTTGGTTTTCCGTTGGCATTTACGGCGACGGTGTTGTCGTGGGCCATTCTGGAATATGGAGATCAAATGGATCACGTTGGCCAGTTAGATTCGGCTCAAGATTCGCTCAAGTGGATCACTGATTATCTCATCAATGCTCACCCTTCTGCTGATGTTCTTTACATTCAGGTTTATGTCTTTTACAACTTTGGTTTTGTGCCACCTTGCTGTTCACGATAGTTAGTCTACATATGGGAATGCATAAATTTATCGTCTTTTCTGTGTGGGTACTCTCCATTATTCTTTGAGTGTTCTACGTGGTAAAACTATGGGACTTTTTTTTATATTTTAATATATATATCCTGACCTGACTAAAAGATTTGACTTTGATCTATTCAGTGCTGGAGATTCACACAATAAGTTACCTATGCTTTGTCGTCTGTTTGAGAAACGATTTGAAATTATAACTAGAAGTGTCAAATATTTATTAGTTCTGATGGTGATGCAACATGTTGTTTCCTTACAGAGAAAAACTGCTGCATTCACAGTTATTGAATTTAAAAAATCTATATTGTTGTTTTCTATTGGTAAGGTTATTGGTATGCTTGTGCTATTAATCCTATGACAGGCATGAAATTAGATAAGGGATTTTGCACAGGGCAGGGTATCAATTTTAGATTTTGGAACTCCCTTTCCTTGTTGTATGTGCGTATGACGATTGAATAACTCTCATTACTCCTTTTCCTTTTCATGTTCAGCCACTTCATTTTTGTTTTGTGAATTAGGACTATCAAGCCTTTAACAACCTATTCTTAGGTTAACCTTTTCTAACTTGTTTGATGTATTAAAACCACCACGGCAGGTGGGTGATCCTGTTGCAGATCACAAGTGTTGGGAAAGACCAGAAGACATGACTGGAGCTCGACCGCTCATACAAGTGAATGCATCTTATCCTGGATCAGACGTTGCAGCTGAAACTGCAGCTGCCATGGCCTCAGCATCTTTGGTCTTTAAAAAGTCTGATTCTTCGTATTCAAGCACACTCCTCAAGCATGCAAAAGAGTTGTTCACTTTTGCTGACAAAAATAGGGGATATTATAGTGAGAGTATACCTGAAGTTCAGACATATTATAACTCAACTGGCTATGGTGATGAGCTTTTATGGGCTGCTAGCTGGCTCTATCATGCTACGGGTGATGACTCTTACCTTGAGTTTGTGACTGGCCAAGATGGAGAAGACTATGCTGAATGGGGAAGCCCAACCTGGTTCTGTTGGGATAACAAGCTTGCTGGAACTCAGGTATAAATAAAAGATAATGATAGATAGTAAAAATTGTGTTTGCCAAAAAACTGAATAACACACTCCTCGAGTGATTTCTATGAAGCTCCCTCTGTTTTTTCATAACTTGTTATTCAACCAACACTGTTTGAACATGTCAATTTTCACAAAAAGAATCGTCATACAGATCAATAGAACTCACTAGAAAAAGCTCCATATTTTTCTCCAGTTTCCAATTTGTGATTTGATTAAATGGGAAAGACAACTATTAGCGAGTGTTGCTATAGAGAATGGCTTTTCTGATTTTATTGCAACCTACGTACCTAGACATCATGCAGAAAAGACACAATGACGGCTTATATTTCTGTCTTATGAACAGAATTGAGCTAAATCAAGAGTCTTGTGGCATTCATGTGTTCAGGATCAAGATTCTAGCTAGAATAATTCTAATTATAACTGTACAAAGCTGACTTTTTTCTATTCGCATATATTTTCTTTAATAATTCAACCTTGTTTGTGCAGGTTTTGTTGGCTAGATTAAGCTTTTTCAAAGCAAAGGACATTTCAAATTCGTATGGCTCTGGGCTCCAAAGTTACAGGAAAACAGCTGAGGCTGTAATGTGTAGCCTTCTTCCGGATTCTCCAACAGCCACACAAAGCAGAACAGATGGTAATATTCTCCTTGATTGCTATATGATTGGATACGTATGGCTATAATCATACGTTTTCTCTCTCACAGCCACGTATCATTTTTCACATCATGACATCTTTATTGGTTAAATGCCCGGTGCCCAATGCTCAAGCCTTCTACTTGAGGGATCTAGAAAGGGTCAAATGTTTTCAATCTTACACCATCAGCACCAGTCTGTTTGCAATATTAGAACTTAGATTGCATCATGGTTTTTAAGATGCAACACTACCGCTTCCCCCAAGATTCATTATTAGGAAAATTGAGAGTTTTTGATTAACTTACTAAATTGAATTATAGGCAGATTTCTAATAATGGACATGTAGGCTAATTTTTGTTGCCTGTGATTTTGGGAGTCAAGACATAAACACACTGAATTCTGAATATAGATAGAAATAATTTGTTTTTTAGGCCTGATTTGAGTACAGACATAGGCTTTCCCTAACACACCTAGGGTTGTCCCCTAACCAACCGTTTCCTCCTTGCAAGGGGTTTCCTACTAGAAACACATGAAATAACAATTTTACGCCTTAGTTCCCTTTTACCAGTCTACAAACCAACTTTATATCATATTAACTGTTGCATCATAATCTGTAATTACATAACCTAAAATTATTATAAAAATAACTTCTCAATATCAAACTACTTTAAATCTTAACCTTTGAATGCTTCCCAGTATAATATCAGTCCTGTCCTCGGGGCTGAAATAGGGAAACTTTTTGTTGCTGATCAACATTTCAATTTGGTTTCATCAATTCAAGCCTTTTGGATTCTTCTTGTTCTTCCACATCATCATCTTCCCCTAGGTTATCACATGTAACTTCCTTTCAAGACTTCAGTGAAGTGGTCCAAATGGTTGGCTACATGGAAAATGACCTTTTCCCCTCCTTTTAACTTTCTTTTGATAAGGTAAAAGCTATTCCACAATTTTTAAACAATATTTACCGCAAGCAAACACACTTGAACCATGTAAGGAAATTAGAAAGTATTTTATTGACAACACTCATACCAATAACATTCTCATCTCCGATATTTGTATCAATCAATCCCTTTAAAATAAGAATATAAAAATATGTTGAAATGAACTAGAAGATTCTAAAAATATTTTCTCCAAATCGCTATGCATATATTGAGAATATTTTCATCCTAATAATTTCCTATTTATAACACCTCCCTTCAAGTTGGTAAGTGAATATTGATTTTTTCCAACTTGCCTACAAGATTCTAGAATCTGCCATAAGGAAAACACTAGTGGAAATGTCCATCATCTGAATTTTTATAGGGAAATTTGTCAAAATTATCCTTGATGAAGTATCTGTCAATTCTAACATGTTTGGTTCTATCGTGTTGTACTAGATTATGGGCAATCTATATGGATGACTTGTCATCATAGTACAATTGCATAGGAATGTCGAGCTTTGTTTTAGGGTTATTTACATTATAATTTTCGTCTAGAGTCCTTCACACATCTTGAGCAATGGCTCAAAATTCAGCTTCTGTACTAGAATGAAATACTCTATCCTGTATTTTGCATTCCTGAATTACTGGACTTCCTCCAAGAAACGTACAACTCAAAGATGGATTTCCTGTCGCTAATAAAATCTGCATTAGTATATCTATCTTCAGGGTCAATGTCTTTTTTCCTTAACGATGATCCCTCTTTTGGGCTGACTGTAAGTATTGAAGAATTTTGTGAATGACTTGCATGTGTCCCTTGGATCATGCATAAACTAACATACCGCATTTTACATAAACAATGTCTGGTCTTGTGTGTGATAGATAAATAAGCATTTTTACCATTCTCTAATAGTGGGTCTTTCCTGCAAGAGGACTCTCTTTGGTGTTAATTTTATGATTTTATTTAATTAGAACTTATGAGGTTCTACATCAAAATCTTGTTTCTTTGAGGATATTAAGTACATATTTTCTTTGAGATGAAGCTCACCATTTTGGAATAAGAAATCTCTTTTCCAAGAAATTATTTGAGTTTTTCTTGGTCCTTTATTTCAAATTGGACCACCAAATTTTCGTGTAAAACTGATTTTTCTATTTCATCATCTCCTATCACAATCTTATCATCCACACTTTATGAATAAAGTATGATTTATGAATAAAGTGAGTTTACCAGTAACAAAGTACTTTATGAATAAGGTATGATTTCCTTAACTGTGTTTGTATCCTAAGGAAACTATTGTTTTCGTAAATCACCCATGCTTTTGGAAATCACTTAACACCATGTAAGGTCTTTTTTAGGAGACATACCTTATTTCTTTCGCCGGGTTTCAAATTCTAGAGGAATTTTCATGTAAAATTCTTCTAAAGTTCCTTGAAGAAAGACATTCTTCACATCCAACTGATGTTAGTCCCAACAAAAATGAGCTGCCAAAGCAAGAAGAATTTGAAAAGCATTCATGTTTGCTACCAGAGCAACTTCTTGTAGTCAATTCCATAAGTTTGCGTATATCCCTGTGTAACCAGTTTAGCTTTATGTCTGTTTATCGTTTCGTTTGCATTATATCTCACTATAAATATTCTTCTGTACCCTATATTCCATTTGCCTTGGTTTGTTAACCATCTCCCATGTTCAGTTTTTTTGTAATGCATTCATCTTTTCTCCCATGGCTCGAGTCCAATGTTTAGTTTTCATGGCTTATTGGACTGAGGTAGGAATTTATGTGGCATATCAATACAACTTCAATGTTTATTGAAGAGATTGTCAGTGCAAGCATATTGAGAAATATGATGTTTAACATATTATCTTTTTCCCTTTCTCAATGCAATGGGTAAATTCTGAACAACACTTACCACCTCAGTATTATCTTCAGGGATCCTTACACCTCTAAATCAAATAACTGTTCTTGCTCCGGAGTCAATGTGGGTGGTTTACTTCTTTGATGTTTTTTGCCAAAGAATTTGTCTTCTTCCTTAATGTGCATTGTTCGGTCCCATTTATGGTGACTTAACCAGTGTGTAGTTGCCCTTTCTGTGCAAATGAAGGCCGTGGACTCCTTGACCTTTGGTTTAGTCTTTTGAATTTCAGAACACTTTTACATGCTGACCAGCCATCCAGTTGAATCTCGCCCTTCGAAAGTGGGTACTCATACTTGTACTGCATTTTTAATTAAAAGATCTTGAATCCCTATCTAGAAAGCTCTATGAGGGAGTGTTGAAAAGCTCTTGATCATTCACTAGTTCTGACCAGGCTAGAATTTCCTTCCTTCATTTCTATAAAATATATGGATGTCTTGAATTTCATCCGCCATTTTTTGCCATAATTATTGTGGTGAGAATTGGCTTAGTATCTCCTTGAGACTCATTTTCTGTACATGCTTTTCCGACGATTCTGCTCCAAAGTTATTGTTCTCAAGAAACAAAAACCTTGATTTCTGAATGAAGATAGAAACAATCAGTTTTTTAGGCCAGATTTTAGTACGAACTCAAGGTTTCCCCCCAACACATACAGGTAAAGAGGGCAGGGTTTTCCTGTAATAAGGAGTTTCCTCTTTCAAAACATACAAAATTACTACCGATAAGTACAGAATTATAACTGCTTGAATAGACTTGGTCTATCATACGATAGTCATTGCTCCTGGATAAAGTACTTTTGAAATGTAAACGTTTGAAATTTGATTTTTAGATTTAATATTTCTATGCCTTATGTTCTGCAAATAAATTGTTACTTTTCTTCTATATTACAGATGGTCTTGTATGGGTGAGCGAATGGGACTCTTTGCAACATCCTGTTGCATCTGCATTCTTAGCTGTTATTTACAGTGACTATATGCGAACATCGCAGACACCAAAACTACATTGTGATTCAGATTCCTTTACTGCATCAGATCTTCGAGACTTTGCCAAATCTCAGGTATGCATGCATTATTATTTGCACACAATATCTGTTTGGAGTGATCCATGCTCAGATATAAAATTTATGTAATACTTTTAGGCTGATTACGTGTTGGGCAAGAATCCTATGGATACGAGTTTTCTGGTGGGTTACGGCGATAAATTCCCGCAATTCGTGCATCATAGGGGTGCTTCAATTCCTGCCGATGCAAAAGCTAGCTGCAAGGATGGATTCCAGTGGCTTGAATCATCTGATCCAAATCCCAATGTTGCTACTGGAGCCCTTGTTGGTGGACCCTTCAAGAATGAGACTTTCATTGATTCCAGGAACAATACCATGCAAACAGAACCAAGCACGTACAATAGTGCTGTCATAGTCGGTCTCCTATCAAGTTTAGTCACCACGTCTTCTGTTGTTCAATCCTTTACCTAAGCTCCTCAGTTGCACTTGTTGACATAGGTTTGTGTTTTTTGTAGCTTTATTCATTTCCCTATCCTGACAAATGGAAAGTGTTGTTAAAAGCATGAGACATAATATTGCAATGATGTGCTTGATTGTATGAGTGTAAATCATGAGGTTTGATAGGTTTATCGTGTATATGTACGGGTGTAGTTTGCTTTGGCATTATTAGCTCAGCAGGTGTGGAGCTATTTAGTTGTAGTTGTTCGTGGAACACATTTTCAAAATTTATCATTACTATTGTTATTATTAGTATTACTTCTCCCATTATTCTTATCATTAGACTTTGATCATATTATTGATCTTTTGTTTCATTCTGTAGTACGAGCACTTTGTTTGACACAACCAACGCCCGACATGGTACATTTTGTTGGCATCTACGACTACCTAGTCCTAACGTTGTACATTATCACTTGCCTACATGCAGTGATCCTTGTTGTTCAAAGAAGATTAGGAGGAAAGGATATATGATTGTACTCTTTTCCTTCATTAAGGGAAGAGCAACAACCTAATAAGAAGAAAATAATACTACTACCTTACTTCACAGTACCATGGTACACATCACCTCATGTTAAAACTGAAATTGGATAAACTGTAACTAGTGATGAAATCTATACAATTATATGGGGAGTGGTTTGTACAAGGTTCTTGGATTATATGACTAGGATGTCCTATTGTATTGTAACACCGAAGAAAAATAAATACTTGATAATTCACTTTAATAATAGAATAAAAATGTATAAGTATATAAAGTCAAAAAAATAAAAAATAAAATAAAATACTAACATTTTGAGTTATCAATGTAGAAGAGACTTAAGAATCCTTATGTTTTTCCATTGGGCTGATGTCATAATAATATGTTCATCAGTATTGACCTTTTTCCGTTGAATTCTCCTCCAAAGATCTAACATATTTATATAGCCAAAAGAATCAATGAAAATCAAGCTACTGAAATGGAATTAGATCCTACCATGTTAGCATTTTTAATTAACAAAATCACAATCCTAACTAAAATAAGAGAGAATATTTTAAAATTAAATAAATTATATGAACTTTTATCGTAGATTGTTGACATTCTCATTTTAGAGAATTTTGACGAAAATTCCATTTGTCTCTGCCAGGCAGGATCCATCTTCATCATTTTGAAATAAACAATAATACACACCTCAATTAAGAATATATGTTAAATAAAGATAACCTCGTAGCTAAATGAAAAAAAAAAAAGTATTGATGAAAGCATGAGAAGAATTTGTGATTCAATAATTCATATACACAAACAAACGAATGTTATGACATTATAATTATATATTCAAGTGAAATAAATAAAAAAAACATTCTTTAATATATACTATCCCAAACAAACTATTTATTATTAAAATCTCAAATATGAAACCTCTCATTTTAACAAGTCACAGTCGTAATTCTTAAAGTTTTCAATAACTTTAATTAACATACGAACGCTGCTTCTGCTTACATAGTCAATAGTCAATCTTACAGAATGGAAAAAAGATGGATGGATGTGGTTTTTCAAAGTAAAGAAATGATGAAGAAGACAATGGCGGAGGTTTTAAAATGATGGATGGCAACAGAAGGAAACAAAAAACTAAGCTAGTAGCTTCTGATTTGAATGAATAAAGGGAGAAGCAGACGAGAATGTTTACTTTTGGGTTCAACAGGAATTGCTGTGCCAGAAAGTTTGTTGTTTTAGGCAACAAGTCCAAGCTTAAGTTCGTGATGGTCGCCAAACATTCAAAACGCTAATCATTTTGTTCTTTCTTTTCACTGAATTCAGAGGCTACGTACATATTCAAACATGCTTTCTTCATATTCCGAATGTCGACCCTCTTTGACGGTAAAACTTGTGTGAAAATAGCAAAAGGAACACACCAAAACGGATACACATTAATTAGTGAAAAGTAACGAAAAAAGCTAAACGCTGATTCTTTTGGTGGGGCCTCAAATAAATTCATTACGTCACCATAAGCTAGCTTAAACAAGACTTCATTAAGAACATTATAATCACTTTCTTTTGGTTCCTCTTTAATCTTTTTGACCACCATAAAATAAGAAGGGAAGAGGAAAGACGAATCACTGCACGCAAATAAAGACTACGAAGACGTGATTCTCACCGGCACTGTAAATTTTATGAACGAAGGTGATGCTTATCCAATGCTCAAAAAAAGGGAAAAGAAAAAGTAATGGAAAAGGTAGGCCAAAAGGTTTTTTTTTTTTCTTTTTTTATTATTTCCTTTCCATACTCATCACCTTCCTTTTCTCCAATAATGAAAGAATCGCAACGTGAAGAGTTCCCATTGATTGTAGTTCCCAAATACCACCTTCACGTGCTCATGCATTCCTTCTGGTTCCTTGCTCAACATTAATTATTGCATCCTCTCCTATCATTATGCTCGATACCTTTGTCTTTCAGATTTAGTGTTTCAAAAATGGTGGATTGTTTCTATCTAAGCAATTTAATATTAACGATCGACTTGGTAGGTTCATCCCACCTTAACACCTGTGAAGAACTCAGTCCACAACAACAGAGACACATAGGTTGGGAGATATCACATTATGGCACCGACAAGATCAGTAGTTAGAGAGCATCCAATGAATAAACACCAAGCGCTGCTTCTTCGTCTCAAATTCTAAAGTTACGTAAACCTTATAAGTTTTCTTTGATGTAAACACGTAAGTTGAAGACATGGTTTTCCTCCACAGCCTGAATTTTAGTATATAGCAAAATTGTGAGATTTTTCTTCAAAACTTCTGTTTTGTACACGAGGCACCTTGGAAGTTGTCCATTGAGTACGGCCAAGAATAGGTTTCCTTTCAGCGCTTCAATTATTCATCCACAATAACTTCATCTATGCTCCAAAATGGCTGCTTCAATTATGAAGCTAAAGTCTCCAAAATGTTCCAGATACTATGTTGACAAAAATAATGATGTATAAAGAAATGAAGAAAGTATAAAGATATTTGGGGAAGGAGCCAGGGTTGTCCCCTCTTGAATATACTGGTGCCTATTTCCCATTCCCCTTATAGCTAATAATAGGATCTCCCTTTTGAGAAGGTAGGAAGTGATAAGTCTTAGTAATATAAATTTTATTCACATTATTATTTCTCTTCATTCATTCATTCATTCATTCATGAGTGGGTCCATCCCTGAGGGACCATAGCGTTGGTTAGAATAAGACTCAGAAAGTGTGTCTTTTTTTCTGAACGAGTAGTTGGCTAAGAAAAAAAAAGAATAGGGTCCCGTCCCCGAACCCTCATCACATCATGGAATGGAACCTCATCATGTGATTCACGTCAACATTCCAACCATTTTTTTATTTTATTTTATTTTATTTTATAACTTCTTTTCTCTATAATTTCAACGTGTCATCATTGTTCTCCATCCACAACAATCTTTCTCTTAAGACCTGTATTCAACAACTGCTTAATTATATTTATATACGAAACTTACACCAATATTACAAATCAATCACCGACACGATATGCATATATATATAACTCTGTATTCATATATGTTCTTGGAGCATCGAAGTCAAATTCTAATGCACAATTAGTTGGTAGCTAAGAAATCAAAATACACAGTGCTCTAACAATGAAGAAAGAAAATTGCAGAGTGAATATATAAGCTTATAAGGCAAATAAATTACAAATCCACAGGTGAACTAAAAACCTATTCTGTGGAACATTTCATCTGAGGTTATACTTATACACTAAATTTTAAGATTAACCTAGGCTCCTCCTTGCTGATGCATTAGTGTTGTTGTTGTCGTTGTTGTTCTGTTTTTTAGTCAACGGGAAATATCTGACTTTGCAGTGTTAACTAACTGTTGCTCCATCTCCCAACTTAGCTTGGGGGCCACGCCACAGTGCTCGGGGACATATTCCTGTTCAAAGTGGGAAATCAACGGTTCAGATAAATCGGATTCCACCCACCACGTTCTCCCACGTGTGCATATATCATAGGCTCTCTCTACATATAACATATTATTAAATAAATATTATTATGTACCTCAAGTTTGCACATGAGGTCTTGGGCAGTCTGGGCAGAAACAATAATGTGACGGGCAGCAGGTGTTACGAAACCTTCGTCCACAGCTTTGTCCATGAATGCCAGCAGCGAGTTGTAGTACCCATCCACGTTCAACAACCCCACCTGTAACCAATTCACTCCCATCACTTTTCTTCCCCCCTTTTTTTTTTCATTATTAAATTAAATTGTTACTTAATCAATCTTAATTCATCATGAGTCACCATTCAGCTTCCAAAAATAATCATCAATCAATTACTTCTCTTGTTTGAACGGTAAACACCATCATTCTGTCTTTTTCTTTGACTTCCCCAAATAATGCCTATTTATTACTAATTAATAACCCAGTCATTTCGCTAAATAAATTTCCTGATGTATTAAGTGACGTCAACACCCAAAAAAAATTAAAAAAATTAAAAAAATACTGCTTTAATACATACTATTATCTTAGATGAAAGAGTGGAAAAGAACTTGTTTTTGTTTTTTTGGTTAATTTTGGAAATCTTACCGGTTTATCATGGATACCTAACTGAGCCCAGGTGATAATTTCCAGTAGTTCTTCGAGGGTGCCATATCCACCTGTCGGAACATAAATTTGCAAGGAATTATTATTACTGCCAATACTAGGAATTTCATAGGAATCACCGCCAAAACAATTCGATCATACATACAACCCATACGGTTGACAGTTACAGAAACAGTTATCTTGGGAAACGATGACAAATTATTAAGACGGGCGTATTTGTTATTTATATATATTCACAAGCAAACATTAAAAAAAAAATTCTTTAGTTCATAAAATTATTGGTATAATAAAAATCATTGAAAGGGGTGAAATAATAATTTGAGAGGTGAGGTGACAGTACGTTAGTTAAGAATGTTACTGTTTGAAAAACAATTAAATAATAATAATAATATCTGGCTATATTTCCACATAAGTGGAAGAAAAGAGAATTTTGAAAAAAAGAGAAAGAGGGTGAAAGAAGAAAAAGAAGAAGAGAAACCTGGGAGTGCAATGAATGCATCGGCTTGTCGGGCCATCTCTGCTTTGCGTTGGTGCATGCCCGATACAGCTCTCACTTCTCCTACACTCTCGCCGGTGATCTGAACACATCGTTTAACCACTGCTATCAGTTCTTGAATGAATGAATGAATTGTGAAAAGAAAAAAAAAAATATGCAAGTTGTGGATAGAAGTGTACCTCTCTTGCATTAAGTGTGTTTGGAATGATCCTGTAGCAGTAGCAGAGGGAGAAGATTGATGAGGAATCGGATATATATAAAAAAAAAAAAAAAGATGAAGAAGAAAGAGAGAGAAGAAGGGAACGGTGAGTTACCCTAACACGTGGCGTCCACCATCGTATACAACTTGTGAGATTAGACCCATCAACCCTATGCTTCCTCCTCCATACACCAAATCAATCTTCCTCTCCACCTACACAGTATACATATCATACATTTCATTCACACCTTTCTCATACAAACAAAACACAAAAGATAATGATATTAATTATAATATATACTTGCCAGTTGTTTTCCGAGTTGAACCGCAGCGAGTTGGTAGCTGGGGCTTCTGCCAGGGCTGCTACCACAGTAAACGCAGATGCGTCTGAAGCGAGACTTGGTTGGGGATTGTTGGTGTTGAGGTTCCATGAACACAGAAAAGAGAAGAGAGAAGAGAGAATAATAATATTAGGCAGAAAAAGGAAAGAAGAGGGGAAAATAAGGAGTCAGCAATCACTTAGAAGCCAAAAGTGAGGGGGAATCAGAATTGGTGTCATTGCTTCTCTTTATACTCACTCTGTCTCATAAATAAAGATGAGAATGAGAGTGCCATGCTACCCACACATGACATGATAATATTAACCATATCATATCAATTTCCCCATCACATCTCCTATCTCTTTCATCTCTCTCGTCTCTCTCATTTCTCATCTCGTCTCGAGACATATTCTTCCTTGTTGAATCTGATTGACACTTACTCCGCTATCCTTTTTCCTTTTCTAGTTCTCCGTATATTCCTTTTCCAAATTCCATCCATTATACATTACTACACTTTTCAAATCCCATAATGTAAATTCCTAAAACATTTTAACACCCTTCAAAAAAATAATAAAATTCCACGCCTTCCTCAAATAAACAAATCTACAATGTTGGTACGTACGTCACATGTACGACACTTTTTAGTCAGATTAATATTATTAATTAAAAACTTAAATATTATGTTATAATATCTTTGATGCAAACAAAAACAAATCCCAGTTAGCACTTGCTTTGTGAACACAAATCATGGTAAGGCTTTTTTTTTTTTTTTAATGATAGATATGATGCACGGAGGCACAGTGTAGCTAGAAAAAACCTCATCATATCATGCTATTGCAGTTTCTTTGCGGTTCTCATATATTCGTACGCTGCGCAGTTCAGTGGCCCAAAATAATTGTCCTTCTCCACCATTTTCCTAGAAAAGTAAACGGAGAGGATCATCACAAACGTTTAATAACCATTTCAAATATAAAAACCAAAATATCACACTTTTATTACTTTACTCTCAAACAAACGCTACATATAAAATAATTAAATGAAGGATTGACATAACCGTTAGTTTAATTTTGGAGACACATAGTATTAAAAAAACGAGGTTAATTTTTCTGGTTTTTTTTTTTTTTTTTGCGGGGGTGAATTGTTTAAAAGTTTCAAAAGCTTGATGATGTTAAAAGTATAAATATAGATAGGAGTCCCAGTATTTGGGAGTTATAGAAGCACACGTGAATGTCACGTGAAGTTTTGAATGTTGTCTGCCCGGCCCGTGATTCGTGAATTGCTTGGTATGGAAACAAAACCCAGAAGAAGGCATAAATATCTGGAATATAATTTCTTACTAACCAAATAAATCATTAATCTTTATTAAAAAACACTTATATATAGTTTTGAAAAAAATAGTTCTATATATTCGTAAAGTATCCTCTTTTCATAAAGCATGCACACATTAACAAAATATTTAACGTCACTCTTACGTGTTGTTATAACTATAGTGTTGTCTTGAATTGTTTATGGATGAGTGGAAATTTTTTTTATGGACCTACTAAAAAGATATATCTGATAATCATAAGTTTTATTTTTTATTTTATTTTTTTTGCAAGAATGATAATAACAGCTGTAGCGGTTGTTGCATGTAATACAGGACCAAGCCTACTGGGCCTGCCCGATTGCCTATCAATCACAATTGTAATAATGCATAAAAGGGACATTTCCTGAAAATATTCAAAACAATAAATAAAATCCACATGCTCTAATATCTACTCAATTAAATAGAATTACATAATTTAGGCATGTTAAAACATTTTTAATGATAATTTTGCAATCTAGGAATCCAATAATATCATTAATGATGATGTTGTACTTAATTTTGTGGATGATGGTACTTTGAAGTTTGAAGAACAGGTACAGTGGCATGTATCGTCTTTGTCAACCACTCACTGCTCAAAAATCGAATACGTTGCTAATTCAACCTATTTATGAACCTGTCATTTTCCAACCTAAGGAGCAAAGAATGTTTTACTAATATTCCATTCACTTTTACATTTTTTTTTTCTTTTTCTATTTTTTTCCTTTTTGGTCACAGCCTACCCACACCGTGGATGGAATGGGAATAAAGTTGATGATACAAAAATGAGAACGAAGCTTCAACTATTGTTGCGTTCTTTTCATCTCTAATTTCCCGTTTCCACTTTCTTTAAAGTGCTTTCATATTTGGAGTTGGATAACGGAACCTTTGTTTCAATTTGCGCCAAAAATGTCACACAACCTTTTTTACTTTCAGCCTTCTGAATCATTTACAAGCCACGATTTCACATTCACATTACACAAACACATTCGTTGAAATTTCTAAAGCCAAACATAACTAAAGAATAATTTACATTTGTTCTTGTTCAAACTAAAGAATTTCCAATGAAACAAACAAAATATGACTTGACGAGTATTTATGCCTATTTAACGCACTTTTTTTTTTTATAATTCTTTTCTTTTCGGGCGGTGTGCTTTTGAAAAGAACAGTCTAAATTTTATTCCGAGATTATTATATATAAAAATATAGTACTTTGAATAAACCATTTACAATCAATAATCTTAAGAAATGAATGTACGAGAACAAAGATTGGTAAAGCATTTTTGTTGCAGGACCATAATTTGGTCATAAAATTAATGATCTAATTTTGTAAGACTTTTCTATTAAAGTAGGTTAACATGATATAAAAGAACAAGACCTTTATATGAATAAAAAATATTTTTTTGTTTTCGAAATATATATAATATATGAATCCAACAATTAAATAAAATATCATTGAGAGTATTAGTCTTGTAAGACCTTTACATTAGAATAAAAATTATAGAAAAAAATAAACGAAATTGGATTCCAGAAAAATTAAATTAAAAAATACCAGTCTTTTTGAAACTTCTTGAAATAACGCTATTAACTCTAAAAATATTTATACCTACTAAACGGCTTGAAAGATCATTAAGACAATGAATTTATAAGTTTTTATCCTTAAATTCATACTTGGATTTCAACAATTTCTTGCTGATAACTCCTATTTGCATCGCCAACGGGACACATTTGCGTCTCGTCAGACTTTCGCATACTAGTGACGAGTTTTTTTTTAGAGAATAGTAATAGGAAGATACAAAAATGAAACATAAGTTCAATTCACACATAACTCAAAATCTTAAGACAATGAATTTACGGATCTTCAACAAAAATTAAAATTAATATAAGTACACTATTTTTTTTTTCTTTTGGTGAAGAAATACTAAATTTAATGTGAAGGCATTTCTAATTTGTTATTCTTCTTTTTTTTTTTAGAAAGGGACTTGGTATAAACAAAGAGTGAATAATTTAGACAAGACATTAGATACACTATTAACCAAAAATCTTATAATAATAAGTTTATAAATCTATATTAATCAATGTTCTTAGTTCTCTCGATATAAAATTCAAACTCATCATAATTAGATGGCTAAGAAACTCACCTATTTTTTCATTATTTATTGGTATATATCTATCGCATTCTTTTTCATATGATATGAAATTATATATGCTTTTACAGAACATCAATATTTTAGAAAAAAAAAATCTTCTATATTTTAGTTAGAGTTTTACACAATTGTGTATTTTAGACTCAAAAGCTTGGTTCTTCCCTGTTTTTTTTTTCTCTCTAAAGTTTATTTGTTAAATTGAGAATGTAGGCTGTGTCCGAGTGACCAGAGTGAGTACTTCTTTTTTGAAAAGTTATTTCTTTTTTCTTTCCTAGGAGAGTTTGCAATTTAAGAGTTCAAAAAATTGCCAAAAATAATAATTTGAAAGGACTTTTCCTGAAGAGTCAATTTTCATTCATAGTACATTTTGATAGATATATTTAGTTTTTTCCAACCTATGATGTAGAATAAGAAAAGAGGTCGGTGGCCCCATATTGATCGTCCGATGTTAAACTATTAATTCTGTGCAAAAATTCCACTTAAGAGTTTTATTACAAGCTAATAATTTACATGCTTAATTTATACAAAACAACATAACAGTTTCATATAAACTTAAAGAATAAAAAAGCAACAAAAAGCAAAAATAAAATAGTTAGTATAATGCATTCCTGTTTCTCTCTCTATCGCGAGGATCACATTAACTATTTGTTTTTATAATTAAATAAATGATCTTTTTTTTTTTCAATTACACGTTGGGAGTAAATACTTGTTTAGCGATCTAATAAACTTACAATGATTTGACTTGACTCAAATATCATGTAAGATAACCTCAAATACATAATTCATGTTATTCAAAATGAGATACACCCTAAATATTTCTTTATTTGTATTTTTTTTATGTGTAAAAAATTGTAACACCCTAAATATTTCTTTATTTGTATATTTTTTATTGCTAAAAAAAACAATAGAAGATAGTATTTAATAATATATTAAGCAATTATATATTAGAAAAAATCCTTATTTTTTTATTAATTTTTTATCGTCTATAATTTCAAAATATATTGATTTTGATATTTTTAATATATATTACTTTTTTTAACTTGCTAAAATTAAGCGAACCCAATATAAGAGAGTCCAAAAGAGAATCTGTATCACATCAAACAAAGTAGATAAAAAAATATTTTGATGTAATTCAGTATTTTTAATAGTTATTCGACCGCACAACTTTAATACGAACTTAATTAGACTAAATGATTTAAGTGATAATTAAAAATAGGCGCGAAATGATCGAAAAATTTGAGATGGCATTTTAGTCCCCAAATTGCAAGGCATGAATTAAGTGGCAGCAGTTAAATGATGTGATGGTACATAATGTGGGAAGCAAATAAATTGATGTCATAATCCAATTTTTTTTATTTATTTATTTATGATAATTATAGATTATCGTAATAAATAGGTACCCCATAGAAGGTGGTTTGCACTCCGATAACGCCGCGTGGGACATATCTGGTGCCTTCCAAATGTTGTCCCTTTGGAATCCCAATGCCACGCTCTTTTCTTTTCTTTTTTTTTTTTTTTTTTTTTTTTAATTACTTTTTTTAATTTTTTTTTTTTTTTTTTTTT
>Ga0214545_1000087_pt1 | contig 99860 bp, 43 predicted proteins | sample CNSS4metaG_FD_160064 | JGI IMG/M metagenome (GOLD analysis project Ga0214545, IMG submission 160064) | Root nodule microbial communities from cowpea collected in UCLA plant growth center, Los Angeles, California, USA - CNSS4 | ecosystem: Host-associated > Plants > Roots > Nodule | place: USA... | reverse complement strand
TAATTAAATGTGCAAAATTGATGTGGCTTTTCAAAATATTTAATTTTTCCTAATAAAAATAAAAGATTGTGCCAAAAGACACGAATATAAATATATATATATATATATATATATATATATATATTACGATAAATCTGGTAACATGGATTTTAGGTTTATTTTAATTTTGTATAAATAAACTTGGAGATTTGGTTCCTTTGGTTTAGATCTTAAGATGAACTATAGCAGTAAGTCCCGTGTCATGGGCAGTAAGCCTATTTTACCTATATTTGTCCTAACATTTAGATCTAACAACCGAGAAAAAAAAAAGAGTTTTTGTAAAACCAAATTTATTGGATATATGGAAACTTAACATTGATAAATGATGCCTTATGAAACCAAATGAGGGTGAGATACCAGATATCATACAAAATGAGTAGTCTCCTTCGATCTCTTTCTTGTCGTCTTTCTATTAAAAGTTTTGCCTCCTCCTCCTCTTCTACCTCAAATAGGTCAAATCAAAACTTGCTTATTGAGCATAATCAAACACAGGAGGAAATCCCTCCAAGAAATAATATCTTTGAAGAAGAAGTTTGCTTTGAAGATATTAACCAAGCAATAGATAACTGGGAAACATCAAAGATTCCACAAGATGAACTGTATATCCTAGAAGAAAACAAACATGTCCAAAATTCGAATTACATAATCAAAACAACGGAAAACAATATTCCGCTCGAGCTTGAAGCTGGAGAAGAATTTCATCTTCTCACAAAACAATCAGTGGTTGAACATGCCAAAAAATCCAAATATTTACACATAGGATGTGTTCAAGTAGCAGTTAAACCTTTAGTTAAAGAAGGTCTTAACGCCTCAATTCTCATGTGCCTTAGAGAGATAAGGCACAATGATTTTCATGATTCATTAATCGGAACCGTAGAAACAAGTCTTGGACATGGTTCTGTGTATTTCAATTGTTTTCCTAACAAAACGGTGAGTCTTTTGGATAAAAATATTCTAGACTCATTATTTCTAAACATTAGGCTTCATGGTTTAAACATGAAGGAGGTATCTATTCCCGCAACATTGCTATATAGAATTCAGTACAAGGTTATGAATACTTGTAACTCTAGAGTTCTACTAAAAACTACCGATAGGGAAACTACCCTATTTGTCACTGACATGGCCAAAGCTAATGTCACAATTCCTAGGCTCATCAAACGGGATGAAGTTGATTTACCCACTTCTTGGCTGTTAGATCGGGCTACTCCTAGTGCTCCAATGCATACTCCTAAACTTCAGGAAATAAGACAAACTGAGACAGAAAAAGTATAAATCATCTTTGACAGAAGAAATTCCTTTTCCTCCATATCTGAGGTTGTTAGATCAGAATACAATTCTGCTAGGAGATTCTTTTCAACAGCCTCACAACATACTTATCGGGGTAGTTCTTCAAGAATAATTACTCCTGAAACCAATCTCCAAGGTATAGAAACAATTAATTCCATACCTAGGCCCGTTTACCAACAAAACGAAGATAAAGATCATAGATCTATTCAATCTCCAACCTATTCTTCTCTTAATGAACCTTATGATACAATCTAAGTTCGTTATTGATAAAGAGTCACTTCGAAATAATTTTTATTTGAAGGATTTAAAACCTCAAAGAAATTGGTTTTTAAAAATTACCAAAATTCTAAAAGGGTTATTATTCAAGAAATCTATTACAACTTTCTTGAAAAGGTAAAACTAAATATCCCATTTTTGGATTGGTTTCATGCTTATACCATCAAAAACGATATAAAATATCCTTTCCAAGAAGAAATCATAGATTTCAAAACCACTAATGTCATCACGATATGACATCTCAAAGATGGAGAAAAGGTTCAAACCGAACTACCTCCAAAAACACAATACCAACTCCCTAACCTTAGGGATGATAAGGGAAATCCAGTAATAGCTGCACCCTTTAAAACCAAAGACCTAAATGAAGATCTTTCTTCAAAAGATATCAAAAGCCTTATGGAACAGGCCAATTATACAAACAAATATCTTCAAGTTTTAGGAGAAAAATTAATCTCTCCAAAAACTGAACTTCTAAAAATAGGTAGTTCTTTAGGGCAGGCATCTACCTCAAAACAATTAGAGAAACCTTTGTTCAAAACTTTCAAAATAAGTCAGAAGGCTAAACAAAACCTATTAAAAGCTAAAGCCACTTCTGATCAAAATCATGGTGAATTATTAAATAAGATTAATAATTTACTAACAACAGTTGTTCCAGATACTCCTCAACCCACTGAAGAAACTTCTTCAAAACTCAAAATTAGACAACCTACAAAAATGTTGAATAAGATTGATTTGTATAGTGATAGGTTTTCTAATAAATCTAAATATTATAGATTTACCATTGTGCTTGATCGAGATTCCTGTTTCAGATATTCTAAAGGGAGCAATGTTTTAATAAAGGGTGTCCCTAAAATAACTTCATTTTTTAGGTCTTTGACTAGCAAAAATGGAGTTTCTATTCAATAATCTTGGTTTTCTATAATTGCACTAGATAATTTGTATTTGATTTGCAATTTAGAACCGTTAGTCGTGCTAAGTCTTTCAGATGTTTTTTCAAAGTACCTAGTAGGGATTAATCCTTCTAGGATACAATTTGAATTTGCACCTGTGTCAAATAGAGCAATAATTTCTAAGACAAAGTCTTCAACTATTATCTTAATATTGATAAAGAATTTTTGTACTGTCAAAAGACTAATAAGTCCTAGAAAGTCTCTGAATTCTTCTTTGTTTTCTAATTCTGTTTCAGGAATTTCTTCTTGATCAGAATTTTCCTCTAAATTGGATAGTATTGCATTGTAATTTTTTGTTGTTCTTTGATTTCTTTGATCTCTTTTTTAATATTGTGGATTTCCGTTTAGAGATCCTGAATGGTTACTGGTTTAGAGGCAGATTTTTCTAACCTTTTAAAAATAGGTTTAAGATCATACCTATTTGTGACTAGTAAGTTTTTCCTAGGATTTTGTTCTAGGGTTTGTTTGAGCTTATTCAAATAAGTTCTTTTTTCATTGGGATCCGGAATGGAATTAATTACTTCAAATAAGAGATCTTACTCTTTTGTTAAAACATTCACAGTTGGAATGTTATCATTGTTAGAGGATGATTCTTGTTCATCCTCTTGGATTTCATTGAGATTTTCTTCAGAGAGTTCTAGATCAGATTCTTCTCTTAAGTTTCAGCTAGAAGATTGTTGATCTTTTCTTCCAATTCTGGTTCTAGATTGAGATTGCTTAATTTTCTTTTGAGTCTGCAGTATTTACTGGTATGACCTGATTTCCTACAATTGTAGCAAATAATGTTTTTTGTTGTTGGTGGTCTAGTTTGTGTTTTGCTTTCTTTAGATTGGAATGGTTTCCTAGACCTACGAAATTTTAGTTTACTATTCTTAAGTCTAGTACTTGGAAATTGTTCTTGTTTGACAACTTTCCTAGTTTTCTTTGTAGAGCATCCTGGTATACCAAACTGCTCACAAAACGTTCCGAGTTCTTTTCTACTTTGAGATTTTTCCTTAGCAAGTTGTCTTTGGATTTTATCGTTTTGACATATTTCTAAGGCTGTTTTTTGCACATAAGAGATAAGTTGACCATAAGTCAAATGGTCGTAAGGATTGATATTATCAAGGGTTAAACTTCTGATTTTTTCCCTGACCTTATCTCCTAATGATCTAGGAAGTCCTGCTAAGAATTTTTCTTTCCAAAAAGGTTGTTAACTATCTTCCCTAGTGTAAATTCTTGTAAGGAAAGTGTCTTTGTACCATTTGAAATCTCCTAAGGTTTTACACCTGAGATTTGATAATAATTCAGCAGACCTATCTTTCCATAAAGATGGATCTCCTATGAAGTGTTGGACTATTGTAAACACTAGAGTGTTAACAGCATGTCTGGGATGGTTTCACCATTATTATAAATTGGATCGCCATTATCATCTATTTTGACAACTAAAAAGATATCAGACTTTTGGGCTTCAGTAAGATATTGATCCCACCAACCTTTTAATTCGCCAGTAAAACCAGATACTATAATACTGGCTATGGCTTCTTCTGTGGAATCATGGGTTGTTTGGTAGGCCGTACAAACCATGGTCATGTGTTGTAACATTTTCATGATATTGTACTCAGATTTTGCCATCAATGTTCCATTCATAAACATTGTTGGCGTTGAATCCATTTGTTTTTGTGCTTGTATCTTCCATAGTAAGATCCAGGGTTGTTAGTTTAGTTAAGCTTTTCCATTGCTTGTTTGTAGTGACCAAGATTGGATTGATTTGTGAATGAGTATTGAGTTCAGATTCATTATTTGAGCTTTGTTCTAAGACGGCTATGGTTTTTGTAGGTTGTCTAATTTTGAGTTTTGAAAAAGTTTCTTCAGTGGGTTGAGGAGTATTTGGAACAACTATTGTTAGTAAATCATTAATCTTATTTAATAATTCACCATGATTTTGATCAGAAGTGGCTTTAGCTTTTAATAGGTTTTGTTTAGCCTTATGACTTATTTTGAAAGGTTTGAACAAAGGTTTCTCTAATTGTTTTGAGGTAGATGCCTGCCCTGATGAACTACCTATTTTCAGAAGTTCAGTTTTTGGAGAGATTAATTTTTCTCCTAAAACTAGATATTTGTTTGTATAATTGGCCTGTTCCATCAGGCTTTTGATATCTTTTGAAGAAATTTCTTCATTTAGGTCTTTGGTTTTAAAGGGTGCAGCTATTACCGGATTTCCCTTATCATCCCTAAGGTTAGGGAGTTGGTATTGTGTTTTTGGAGGTAGTTCAGTTTGAACCTTTTCTCCATCTTTGAGATGCCATATCGTGATGACATTAGTGGTTTTGAAATCTATGATTTCTTCTTAGAAAGGATATTTTATATCGTTTTTTATGGTATACCAATCAAAAAAATAGGATATTTAGTTTTACCTTTTCAAGAAAGATGTAATAGATTTCTTTAATAATAACCCTTTTAGAATTTTGGTAATTTTTAAAAAACCAATTTCTTTGAGGTTGTAAATCCTTCGGAAAAAAATTATTTCGAAGTGACTCTTTATTAATAACGAACTTAGATTGTATCATAAGGTTCATTAAGAGAAGAATAGGTTGGAGATTGAATAGATCTATGATCTTATCTTCATTTTGTTGGTAAACGGGCCTAGGTATGGAATTAATTGTTTCTATACCTTGGAGATTGGTTTCAAGAGTAATTACTCTAGAGTTACAGGTATTCATAACCTTGTACTGAATTCTATATAGCAATGCTGCGGGAATAGATCCCTCCTTCATGTTTAAACCATGAAGCCTAATGTTTAGAAATATTGAGTCTAGAATCCAAAAGACTCACCGTTTTGTTGGGAAAACAATTGAAATACACAGACCATGTCCAAGACTTGTTTCTACGATTCCTATTAAGGAATCATGAAAATTATTGTGCCTAGTGTCTCTAAGGCACATGAGAATTGAGGCGTTAAGACCTTCTCTAACTAAAGGTTTAACTGCTACTTGAACACATCCTATGTGTAAATATTTGTATTTTCTAGCATGTTCAGCCACTGATTATTTTGTGAGAAGATGAAATTTTTCTCCGGCTTCAAGGTCGAGCGGGATATTGTTTTCCACTATTTTGATTATGTAATCCGAATTTCGGACATGTTTGTTTTCTTCTGGGATATACAGTTCATCCTGTGGAATCTTCGGTATTTCCCACTTATCTATTGCTTGGTTAATATCTTCAAAGCAAACTTCTTCTTCGAAGATATTATTTCTTGGAGGGATTTCCTCCTATGTTTGATTATGCTCAGTGAGCAAGTTTTGATTTGACCTATTTGAGGTAGAAGAGGAGGAGGAGGCAGAACTTTTAATAGAAAGACGGCGGGAAAGAGATTGAAGGAGACTACTCATTTTGTATGATATCTAATATCTCACCCTCATTTTGTTTCATAAGGCATCATTTATCAATGTTAAGTTTCCATATATCCAATAAATCTGGTTTTACAAAAACTCTTTTTTTTATTCTCGGTTGCTAGATCTAAATCTTAGGACGAATATGGGTAAGATAGGCTTACTGCCCATGACACGGGACTTACTGCTATAGTTCATCTTAAGATCTAAACCAAAGGAACCAGATCTCCAGTTTGATTTATACAAAATTAAAATAAACCTAAAATCCATGTTACCAGATTTATCGTAATATATGTTAACTTAACATTAAATAATATCACCCTATATATATATATATATATATATATATATATATATATTACTTTACTTTTGGAACTAGTAAGGATGTATCTCGGTCCAACGTATTCCCATCCACAATGAAAAATCAGGATCCCCTATAATTCTAATATAATAAATAATTTGATTTGTTGAAAGTGAATCCAACAAGGACTAACATTGCTCTTACATATCTCAATTTACAATGCACTATCAGGAATCACGTAATTTTAAAAAAAAATTGTTGGAATGTTGATATATATTTTAATTTTTTTAAATTTTATGTTTTATATATATATATATATATATATATATTAAAAATGAGTGTCATGCGATGCAAGTAGGCGAACATAGACTAAAAAGCATATTTTCTTCATTTTTTGACATTTTAAAAATATGTCGTGTAATGCGAGTGGCTGGGAGTAGGGTTGACAATGGGTAGGGCACAGATAGTGCCTACTCGCAACCCGATCTGCAAAAAGAAAATCCACCCGCTACTCGTCCTGTTTACTTGCCGAGTATCCGTTTAAAAAATACCAGTGGATTTTTTTAAAACCTGTGTGTACCCGTGGATACCCGCATACCCGCGAATATTTAAAAAATATATTTTATAAATTTTATCAATAAAATTATAAAAATAAAATATAAATTTAATTTAATTTTAATTTTAATTAAATTCAACCTAATAAAATATAATTTTAATTTTTTGTGGGTAATGGGTACCCGCAGATATGGTAGTATGATACCCGCACCCGACTCATTTATAAGTGAGTATTAAAATACACGCTACCCGCAAGTACTAACTACCCATCGTGGATTTTTTCTGTGGATATCCGTGGATGCGGATATTTTTGCCATCCCTAACTTGGAGGACACCAAAAAATCATAATTTTGTTAAAATTTTTCTTATTTCTTAGAAAAGAATAATTTATGTGAAATAAGGATAGTAACTAGAAAAATAAGGGTAAAAATGAAATTATAAAATATTAGGGCGTATGAGTAAGTGTGTGGGTGCAGCGAGGAATAACCCAGAAACAAAACAAATTGTACATTGGGTGTGGAAATAGTTCAATGTGTGGTGCAATGTCCAAATTGTGATAAGTGCGTGCAACAGTAGTGGAAGCCTTAGATAAAGATGGTAGATGGTGAAAGTTGGAAGGGAAATGGCCTGTCCAAGGATCCCCATTAAGGAATATGGAGATGTATAGTAGAGATGGCAAATAAATCTGTCCCCGTGGGTATTGCCCGAACTTGTTCTTGTTTTGACGGAAAATCCCCGCATTGACAAGTTATGGGTATGGGTATGGGGAATCCCTTACTCTTTCAATTGGGTATAGGGATGTGGATAGGTATGGGGATGTACATGTCCCCGCCATAATACATGTCTCCGCCATATCTCTGTCCTCATTTTAATTATTAAAATATTGACAATTAATTAAGTAACCATATATATATATATGTATATATATATATATATATATGTATATATATATATATATATATATATATATATATATATATATATATATATATATATATATATATATATATATGTATATATATATATATATATGTATATATATATATATATATATATGTATATATATATATATATGTTTGTGTGTGTGTACTTTCTATTTTTTATTTCTTTTAATTATTTGGTTTGTCATGAAACTCATTCGCATCTCCAATATATTTTTCATCTTATCATAACCTTTATGTAATTATGTTAAAATGATGTATGTCAATTAATTTTTTTTTATGTCTCACATTTGAATATTTCTATTATTTTTTAATATTTTTATTTATTATATATTTTCCTTTCACATGAGAATGTTTAATACTCTGAATTTAAGTGTTTAATAAGATAAATCTTTCATTTACTGGGTAATATAAAAAAAATATTATTTACTTATTATTATTCATTTTTGTTTCATTTATGAAGAACTCTTTTCTTTCGCTAAAACAATTTTTGTTATTTCTCAACCATTGAGTATATATGTTGATATTTGAAAAGTTTTCTTAGATTTCTAAGGTATTTTTCATCTTATCATAACCTTAATTATACATTTGTTTTTCTTTGTGAAATTTCTTTCAATAGTCTCTCAAATTGTTTCTAAGATACACATTTGTTAATTTTTTAATATTTTTATTTGTTGCTTATTTTCATCATGTAGAATATTATTTCCATATATTTTATCTAATTCTTTTTTATTTTCTAACTCATTATCAATCATCCTGTAATTTTTTCACTAGAATTGTATAAAAATTTAATGTAATTGCCATTATCAAACATTTAAAATATATTTTAATTTGAATATTTATTTTCTTTTATATTTTTTTAATTTGCAAATTTAATAAATGTTTTGGTTCTCATGAAATTTTATTTAGTATTCTAATCTAAAATGCAAACAATTATAATTTATTTCAAAGTATTTGATATCGAATAAACAATCATCCTCCTAATATTGAATATTTGATAATATTATGTTTCCTTTACCATAATTTTTTATTATTTTATAAAAATTAATTAAAATTAGTATTGAAGTAGTAAGAAAACGGGTATGGGTATGAGATTATACTCGTTACCCAGTAGGGATGGTGGTGAGACAAAAATTTGATACCATTTGGATTTTGTTATGGGAATGGGGCATTGGCGGACGTACGAAGGGACAGGGGGAGCCACGGCTCACCCAACCATTTTTTTATTTATTTATTTTTCTATATATTTAAAAAATAATTTTTATAAATTATTATTTTATTTATATTAATTGATTTTTATTTTATTTTATTTTCTATATATTTTAAAAAAAATATTTATATATTATTACTTTATTTATATATTATTATCTTATTTATATATTATTATCTTATTTATATTAATTTAGTTTGAAAAATCTTTTTTAAAATTTTAAAATTATGTTTTTTTTTCTAATATAATTTTTAAAATTTTTTTATTTGCTTTCTCTCTTCCGTGCTTTCATCTCTTTCTCCCATTTTATTTTCATCTCAATTTTCACCATCAATTTCTTATTATTTTCAAAATCAAATTGCACTACGACAAAATTGAAGAGTTAAGGAACATTTTGGACCGAACAATTTCTTCTTTTGAGTAAGTTCATCTTTTCCTTTTTATTTTTGAAGCAATATGTTTCTCTCTTGTATGTGGCTTTTCTACGCTCTAGGCATATCTCTATCTGTTAGAGATCATAAAATCATGCTTTAATTGTTGATCAAACTCTTCTTTGTGTAGATAGAGCTATTTTAGGCTTTGAAGTTGTGTAAGGGAAGAACAAGATTAGGAATCTACTCTAAGGTAAGGGAAGCTAATCATTTAGAAGTTATTAATTTTCTTAAAATATTGAGTCTTGCTTTTAAGATTTAATTATTCATAATTTTATCTTTTTGTAAATAGGTGAGAGGTGAAAATTTTATATTAGAAAAATTATGATAAAGAGTAAAAGAATTGATTCTTTTTTCAAGAGGAAGGCTTGTGATGAAGATGAAAAAAATGCATCTACGTCATCTAAAATTGAGAAACTTCATGAGAATCCAAATATTGAAGAAAACGAAAAACAACTCTCTAAGGTTCCTAAAGTTACATATAATGAATTTGAAAATACTTTAGAACGTGATCCGGGAAAGCGTCTTCAAATTTGGCAATACCCACCAAATTAAATTGATGAGGTACGAAGGACTTATCTAAAATGGATTCATACATATCAAATGTGTCTAGAAAATTATCCATATTGTTTAGATTCTATTGTCATGAGTGCTTATTTTGAATAAAAAAAATAATGTAAAGAAATTAATTTTTTTTTTAATTAAAAGAAATTAATTTTTTTTAATTAAAAAAATAATTTATATATAACAAATATAATTTGGCCCCTTAGAATTTTTGGTCAAGTTCCACCACTGAAAGGGTGGGAGAAGTTGTATGTCTCTTTTCATTATTATTTAAACGTTATAAGATGACTTTGAATGGAATAAATTCTTTCGCGTACAAAATACTAACAAATAATAAAAAACAAATGGTTTAATTTTGAAATGTGTTATTTAGTTTCTTAAGTTCAAAATTTGAAATATAAAATTCATTTTGTGTAGGAGTTAATATTATAAGATGGTTAAAATTGTAATTTAGAATTTTAGGAATAATAAGGATCAGAGAGAATAATTAATTATTTTAGCTAATATAAGTGACTTAATTATTTAGTTATGACTTTGTTTAAAATTACAATTAGAGAAAATTATTAAATACATGGAAATTAAATGAAAAAATGTAATTTAGATCGATCGTAAACCATATTGTAATATGTTTTGAATGATTATAATACTTATTTTTTGTCCGTATAATTTTATTTAAATTAAGTATTGTATTCAATATTGATGTACAAATAATTAAATATTAAATAATTAAATATTGTATTAATTAATTTTAAAAAAAATATATTTTCATAATTTATTAATACATAAGTATTATACGTCTAACCTTAAATTTATTAAAATTTTGCTTAAAATAATTTTGTGTATTGTTTTTTTAGTGTATACTTGAACGTTATTATTTTTATTTCGTGAACAAAATACTAAATTTTATCAAATATAAGTTAATAAATTTCATTTGTATACGTTAACGAATTATAGAAAAAATTGTAAAGTTTTTGTATACTGTCAGCCAATTATGGAAAAGTTCTGTATTTATTTACTTATAAAATTTGTGTTCAAAATATATTAAAATTTAAAAGTGAACAAATTTTAATTTTATGTATAATTTTTTGAACAAAATTCTAAATAAACTTGTATTAGGAAAAGGAGAATCCGGAATTCATGCTCATCTCCTCTTTTCTTCCCTTCTTCCCAAACCTCTTTTCTTCCCCTTCCCAACAAATTAAGGAAGGAATAGTCTTCCGTTGCTCTATTCCACCTTTGTAATTACTTAGGTTTCATTGTTCTTTGGGTTAATGGGATGATCGTTTGTGATTTATGGTGCCTTTGGTGTTTTGGATGTTTTTATGATTTTTTATCAGAAATTCCAGAACATACAAATAAATGTTATTGCATTGCACTTTATTTTATGAGAGCGAGAGGTGGTATATATGGAGTGTGCCGAAAAATATGGCGAGATAGAAGAAGAATGAATTGCTGGTATGAAGATAGGTGCAACTGTGTAGGTGCAGAGCTGATAGAAATTTTATGGGTGCAAGAAGTAGTTTTTTTAGACTGCGTGAAATTAAACTAGAATTAATTATAATTGATCTTTTTACGTAAGAAGCAATTTATTCTTACTTTACGTTGAAATTAATTTTTCAATGCGCAAACCAACACATCTATATAAGTCTTTGATTGTTCAAAGTATCTATTTAATAAAATAAATTCAACCATTCCTTATATATGTATTCAGTCTATTTATTTTAGAAAGTTGTTCTTTTCTTCTATTTTATATTAATTAAATATTTTATTAATTAGAAATATATATATATATATATATATAGTTTAGAATTTGGCCAAATATATATTTTATACATAGAAGTGTGAAGCATAAGATTAATTAATTGGTTATCTAATTGGAATTATATTCAATCATTCTGCTGAAAAATAATATGAGGATACAAATAATTGTGTATAAAAAGCATTCAAAAATGAGTACAATTTAATTGGAGTTAGTTGTGCCTTGAGATCTAGGGTTGTCTCCCTCCCTTTATTGAATCGTGTAGGGACGTCTTCTTCTAGGTAGCCAACTTAGGGTTAATCAATTTGAAAATAAATTGGGTTAATCATCTAAATTTAGGTAATTAAAAGCTTTTATTTCATTGATCTGACTTTTTTATTAATAAGATGGCATGATTTTTATTTTTGTTTTTCTGACTCTCAATATTAAATAACTCGTTTATTCCTTCCTTAATCTCCTCCCATTACATCCGCAGGTAAGAACAAATTAAAAATAAATAAATAAATAATGGATAAGTTATTCAAGTAAGGACCGTTAATCAAATTAGAACAAAAAGAATTAGAAAAGAAATAACGAATTTAATCAAGTTTGAGAAAAAAATGAAGGAAAACGGATATAATAATGATATCATACCTTACCCACTGAATTTATGATATATTTAAAAATTAATTAAATAATATTTCATTTTAAAATAATGCCCATATCATAAATTATTAATATTACATGTTTTTCTAAAAGAACATGAACAAAAATATAATCAAGTATGTGAAACCTCTTACTCTTATTTCTCTAAGTTATCTCTCCTCATCAAGCTTAAGTGCATCAGCTCACCACATTGAATAAAACACACCTCACAATTTTCTTCGGTCTTTTCCTCTTAAACTCCCACATTCTCCACAATTCTAATCCTTCTTCTTCCGCAAATTCAGTTCCTGGAAGAGAAACCCTTGCAGAGCTCCTCGCTGACTTTGCTTCCAACTCTCTCCCTCACAGTAAGTCAATTCTTCCAAGTCCAATCTTGTTTTACAGTGAATTCAAAATTTCTGCCTCTGTTTTGGGAATTAATCAAGCGTCCTCCTCATCTTGTGTTGTAATGACTAAATTCTCTAGGTTGATCTAAAATCCTGAGCCCCATTGTTGAGAAGGTATCTTACCAAGCTCAAACACCATAGAAAGGTAAGGGAAGCTAACCCTTGTCTTAAATTTGTAGGGAAATCTGTTTGGATGACCTTAGATTGCATGATTGAGTGATGAATTGATGCTTGAACTGTAAAATTGAATGTATTTTAGATTGTGTGGAAAAATTTGGGTTTCTGCATGTGGGAACATGTTCGTAACCTGGTATTTTCATCTGGGCGAGTGGCTCTCGCCTGAGCGAAAATACCAGGAAACCTACTGTTGTTCCTGCGCGAAGCCTCGCCTAGGCGAGCTGAGGTCGCTTGAGTGAGAGACATCCTCGTCTAAGCGACCCAATTTAGCCTGAACGAGAGTTCGCTCAGGTTTTTAAGTTTTGCCACCAGGCAAGATGGACTCGCCTAAGCGAGATGATCCCTCGCCTAGGCTAGATTGTCTAGCTTGAGCGAAAGCTCCTGCAGTGGGGTGTGTGATGTTATACTTTAAAGAGTGGATTTACATGTTTGAAAGTGATTATGTACAATTAGCCTCCTTTGTGAATGGTATGTTGTTGCTAATGCTATGTATGGTGAATAAGATGAATATGAACTGTGAGAAAATGTGGTTGAGATAGAATTTCAAGGGAAATTTTGAAGAGAATGTTAGTGTGTGTGTGTGTGTAAGGACGTGAGGAATCTGTATTGGTTGGTATCCTGAAACTCCAATAATCATTCATGCTCACATAGAGTATAATGGATTATGTCGTGAGGAGTAGCAAGAGGTCCTAGTCTTTGAAATTGATTAAGTCTTAGACGCGAAGAGGACTTACCCTGTGAGTTTTAGGTGATAACCCCTTGTGCTCAAACTCTGCAAAGTTTGGGAACCTTCACAGGTGCAAGCCACCAAGAGCTCCAATGTCACTTACACAATCCGGATATCAAGTCTAGAATTATATAATCGAATTATGTGTGTTGTGAATGATTTTACTCTGTGAACTGTATTACTTTTCTCTCATTTTAGTTAGCTTACCCTTCATGTTTTATGTTTATTTCCTTATGTGTTCTCCTTTGCAATGATCACTTATTATTGGTGTGAACAGAGCCGAATCCAGATGAAGAAACCCCTCTCCTAGACAAGAGCTGATCTTGGCTTGGAATAGTAGTGACTCCCTTTTGAGTTAGATCTCTGGAGTTTTACATTGTATGAGCTAACTCCATTTTGTATAGACTGCACCTCTATATTAGTTATTTATATGGTTATTTTGGATGACTGTATCAGCACTCTATAACTGTCTATCCATACTACTTACTTTGTTGAATCATAATAGGTATGTTTTATTTAGTAGCATGAGACTATTAAATGGGATTTACAAAGTACAAAATTATTATCAAATGATTCACCAATAAAACATTTCTCAATAATACTTTCAATATAAGATTTTTTTTTTTTAATTTTAACTTGCAAATCTTTTTTTTTCATATGAAATTTGATTTTTTGGTTTTTTTCGGTAATAAACTCTTTCACATTTTTATTATCAACACTAAATTTATATGCATTTCCTTTCCTCAACTCTTTTATTATAGATGTAGTTTAATTATTATTATTTAAAAAAAATTCTATTTGGAAAAAAAATTAGAATTATAGAAATATAAAAATTTTGTTTAGAAAACAGTTTTATTTAGGAAAAAAATATATAACAAAATATAAAATTTCTAATTGAAATTTATAAATAAATCAAAATAGAAAAAGTATTAAAATTTACTAAATATTTTAAATATGTTAGTGTAATGAAATATTTTAAAAATTTAGTGTTTTAATATTTAATTATTAAGTGTGAAGATGTTTTTTTCTTTCTTCTTTTTACGGTATTTTTGTTTTTATTTTTGACATATAACACTTGGTGTTTTTGTTTTCAACATACCATATTGTATGTACATTGTATGTTGTATTTACAGTGACAACATGACTTTTCCTTTTCTTTTTTCTTTTTTTACTTCTGAATTCCGTCATTCTGCAACATGCCTAATAAGGAAGAGAGAAAAAATGATAATAAAAAATAAATAAAATAACTTTTTATAATTTTTTTTAGATGAGAGATGAGGAATAGAAATGTGAAAAAAAAGACTGCACCTCCTTTGATATTTTTTTCAAACTCATGTTCTCATCCAAACTCTCATTCCTCAATCTTTTTCTCTCAATTTTTTTCTCCATGATAATCCATTTTAAAAAATTGATAGTACCATTGAGTAGTCAAAGAGTTAAAGATCACCTTAAACTGATTGGATCTCGAAATAGAGTAAGTTCAATTTCTACAATTTATTCTTTGAAATAATTTGTTTTTCCTTTTTCATTTAGAATTTTTGGTTGGATGTGATTTTTCTACACTTTAGGCAGATCTCTGTTTATTAGTGATCATAAAATCATACTCTGATAATTAATTGGACTCTTATTTATTCAGATAGATATATTTTTTGTTTAAGCTTTGAAGTTGTGTAAGAGAAGAACAATATTAAGAATATACCTTAAGGTAATGGAAGCTAATCATTTTATTTATGTGTGATTTGTGTTTATAATTATTTGAATAAAAGTCTCGGATATATGTATTCTAATTGTGGAAATATTAGTGTGGAATATTAGAGTTAATTGTGTTTGTGATTTACAGACTAGAGATATGTAGAATTGTTCGGAGGATAATTTCTCAAGAAAAGTCTAAATGTTAGACTTGTTGAACTCTGAAGGAGGAAAGAAAAAATGTTTTGAATCGTTGAGTCACGTATTAATGTAGCAATATACAATAAAATAGTATTGAGAGGGTGAGTTATGTTATGGATGGACTTTTGTCTATAAATAGATTACAATCGAATACATATGGTGAAATGGAATCTCTATGTTAGACCTGCAATAGAACAAGAATCATTTAATGTGTTTTGATCTTTTGAGCAATTTGAGAATGAATTTTATGTCATTAATGATATATGTAATTGGTATACACTATTTTGGTGTGTTAGAATGCATTTAAGTTGATGATTGTTAGAAAATATAAGATTTTGTTAACTTTGTTTGGATTGATATTGTGAGGTTTGAGTCCAAATAGTATTTTAGAGGAAAAATTACTACTATTATATTTATGTCAAATTGTATTGAAAGGTGATTCCATGAGTGAGACTATCCTGACTTTACTAGTATCTAACTCATGTAGTGAAGAATATCTAGGTGGTGAGAGTCGAATGGAGTTTCATAAAGCAAACAATATGATATGAAATATTATCATGCATAGGGAGCCAGTGAAATTAACCCTGTCATCATTTGGTGAAGAACCTGGGATTTTGGATGTGATTATAAAATGGATAATTTTAAATAAGTGTGACAGGTGCAGAGTCTCACAAGTCTTATGGGAGAGTCTAAATTCCGAGTTGTTTAAGCTGCTTTAAGTTGATATTTGTTTGAGGCTGATACCTAGGTTTTGATTTGATGGATGTGAATCATTTATGTTTTTTTCGACTAGTTTATAAAATGAGTAGTTTGTAGCTTGAGCTATCTGGGTTGAGATTTGAATGAGATAATTGGATAGAGTTGTGATTGATGTGGATAATTAACTTTGTTGAATGAGGAATATGTGAGTTTTTACATTGAGCCTCAAATAAAATGTTCTCTTATGACTAAGCAATTGAGAAGGGAAATATTTAAAAATGAGACATGTAAATATAGGAATTGGGTTTTCTCTAAAATATTAATAACATTATTTATTATGTTGTCCTATCTTATATATTAGTTCTCTTCATTTAAAATGCATTAACTTATCATTATTTTTCTTGTCTTATGTGTTGGTTGGTTTTATTTCTCTATGATGATCGTATATTAATATATATGACCAGAGAGGTAAAACTTATGATGCACGAATACGAATACAATACGTGTATCGAATATGACACGTATCCGATACGTTGATACATTTATTTTAAAAATAATAGGATATGATACGTGATATATAAATATTGAGAAAGGTACAATCATTCTTAAAAGCATAATAAATATATGTTTGTTAGTGTGTGAATCCAAATTAAAACAATATGTATTAAAGTTGTTAACATGAAAAAATATAAATTATTGTCATCATAAAAGTACCACTACAAGAAAACTCTTAAAGAATAACAAATTTTAGTAATAGAAAATATGTCAAAGACCAATTTCCTAATTAGAGACCAATTATTTTGATAGCCACAGCCTTAGTAGCTAATGTTAATGACCAATTTAGAAACCAATTATTTTGAGAGTCAAAACTTAGTGACCAATTTAGAAATCAATTCATAATAGAAACTATTTTAATTATCAATTTAGAGACTAATTATAATTTTTTAGAACTATTTTAGTTGTCAATAATTTTTAGTTTTTAAATTGATACCTAAATTGGTCACTATATAGTGATTAATTAATTTTTGTCACTAAAATTGGTCATTTTTTAAATATTTTCTTGTAGTGTACCATGACTTTATAAATTAGATACTTCATAGATAAGTATCGATAAAGTATTCTAAAATATCATACACGGATGCGTGTCAAACACTAATACATGATCTAAGTTGAAGTATCGGTGCATCATGGGGTAAAACAAATAGTGGTAATAGTGGTAAGACCCCTCACGCTAAATTATTAGTTAATTTTAGTACTCATGAATGTCATTTTTTTTGTTGTTGTGAAAATTGTATTTATTATAGCCTTTCTTTTTATACTTTACATATTGATATGCTATTTCTGAACTAAACGGGACTGATTGTAATTATTTCTAGATATTTATAAATACATGTTAATGAATTTTGTCAAGTCACATACTAAGATTTAATTTTCTTTTAGTTATTTTTAAATTTTTGGTCATTACACATTCTGCACAAGAAAATCAGTAAAAATTTGGTTATCAATTAACCAAATTTTGAACTGGATTTTTTTTTTCAAATTATTTTAGGAAAAGAAAAATATTTTTTAAAATACTCAAACATTTTAAAATTTTAAAATAAAATTACAGAAAAAGCTCTGACTGCTTTTTTTATATTTGTTTTCTAAATAAACTTTTTTAATAATTTTTAATAATTTTTCATTTTATAAATTTTAATTAAAAAATTAATATTTTGTTATGCTTTTAAATTCCTATTTTTAAATTTTTTTTATTAAACAAAACATCTATATTTTTATAGTTTAAAACAAAAACAAAAATCTTTTCAAATAAGAAAAATAAAAAAATGGTAACAACGGTAAAAGAGTTTAGTTAAAGAAATAAAATGTACGTGAATATAGTGATAATAATAAAAATGTAAAAGAATTTGTTGCAGGAAAAAATTCCATAAAATTACCACCGTTTACACAATTTGTATCCTAAATGATATTGATTTCGATGGTTAAAATTCATTTATACAAATAAATTTCTTATAGCTCCTTTGCTCTAATTTATACTAAAGAATATTAAGTTTAATAATTCTTTTGATTTCTGTATTTGTTAAAAAAATAAGTTGGTCTTTCGGTATTTATAATCTTAATTTTAAAAAAAATGTTACAATCTGATTTTTTTTTTTGTTAAATATTTTAAAGTGGGTCAAATATATTTCATCAAAATTAACATTAAAATTAATAAAATAAATCATTTTTATTAATAATTCCAATTTTGAAAAAAAAAATCCTTAACTTATCTTAAAAAATTTAAAACAAAATCAAATTATATTAATTTCTTAAAAATCAAGATAAAATTGAGACTAGAAAGAATTACTGAAGACTAATTTGAGATTTTGTACTGAAGGAGTAATTAAAAAAAAAATTATCTTACAATTTAGATGAGATAATTTTTATTCTTTCCTTTTAAGACCATTTTTACAAACACTTATAAAAAGATTGAATAGATAGCAATACTAAGCATGTCCGCATCCTTATTAATTTATATTGATAATTTGTTCATCTAATTCACATTTAAACCAGTTCAATTTTTAGCATATCACACCTTTCTTGTATACAGATCAAATCACAAATTATAAAAAAATGTCATTAATTAAAATATAATTATTTGACATCATTTAACTTCTTCGAAACAATTAAATTCAATTACAATTGAAATCTACATGGAAAATAAAAATTTAAATCTTAATAAAAAAAGTGTAATCAACATTAAATTATGCAACAAAAAATATTAGAAAACGTCTATTTTTTTTTCATCAATAAAGTTTGATCTCATTTATATGAAGTCAGTTAGTTTTTTTTTTCTCCAACGAACACTGGTTAATGGAGTAACTCACAAAATATATAAAAGAAAAAAAACATCAATTTTTTTTCATCAATAAAGTTTGATCTCCTTTCTATGAAGTCAGCTAGTTTTTCTTTTTTCTCCAACGAACAATGGTTAATAGAGTAACTCATTATTATCCCTGTAAACTTAAGATGACTGATTATATAAATAATTAAAATAACTAAATAAATACATTTTAGAATAAACCATATTATAATTAAATTTTATAATAAACAATTTTTTAAGAAGTAAACTATGCTTTAAATATGTAATAAATACGTATTGAGGTATACGATTATAGTTATTTTAATCGGCCTTGGACCTAATACTATAAGTTTTTTTATTTTATTTTTATTATGATTTAACATTATAACTAAAATAGGAAAGAAAACTTTTTAAATGTTCACAAATTTTAGTGACCAATAATTATTAATAATACAGTGACTAGTTTATATACCAATTTATAAAACTAAAAATTTGTTGTTATTAAAATAATCATTATTATGGATACAAAATTATAATCAATCTTTAAAATTAAGTACCATGATTTTAACTACCAAAAAAATTAGTTACTAAAAATTATAAATTAGTCTCTAATTAATTAATGACCAATTAGAATTTTTTATTTATAATAGTATCTATTTTAGTAACCAATAATTTTTTATTTTATAAATTAATATTTAAATTGGTCACTATAATGATTAACTATTTTTTGTTTCTAAAATTGGTATCGAAGATTTACTTATATTGTAATGGTCCGTATATTTTATCAAGTGACATTTGTCGTCGTTATATTTCACATAAGTCACATATTTAATTAATTTATCAATTAATTCTAACACTGGTTACATAAACAAATATGATGGTACACATTTGTTTACTCTTGACATTAAAAATCCTAAAATAGGATTTTCTTTCAAAAGATGAGAAGAGAGATTATAATATGAGAGAAAAGGTAGAAGATGTTTAAAGTAAAAAGTTTTAACGTTTTTATAAAATAAAATTCTGTTTATAATTTTGACTTTTTAATAATAAAATATATGAATATCATTTATAATTATTTTTTACTCTTAACCTATTTTCTATGACTTACTATTGAAAAGAAAAAGCAATTGATAAAATTGAACCAATATAAGCTAAAAAAATTGTTGAAATTTAAATTTAGAAAATAAAAATGTAAATGAAATTAAGAATCAAAATTACTGTAACCAATTTGGTACGGATTTTATTTTCTTTAATAAAATAAGTAAGAATATGATGTTATAATGATCATAATCAAATTAATTAATTTCATATAAATAATGACTATGATTACTTCTCTTTTTTGTTCTCTTGTAATTTAACATTATGGCAAATACTTTTATTAATTTATATGAAAGGATAAATTTCTCTAATCGATATAATAAAGTCTTGGCCCACCTCACCGGTGAGAGGGATAGGGAAATAATGAAAGCAAGATTTTTCCTTCACATGGAAGAAATTCAAGTCAGCCAACAAGACCAAAGAAACTATTTTATTTTACTTTATTTATTTTTCTTTGTAAAATCATCATTTATTCCCACAATTTTGGTCCACACACACATGTATATATAAAAGGTATGATCAGTGATATTTGAGCAAATTTTCCAATAACATATATAAAAAAGGTAAGAAAAGATGATAATTAAACTTCTTATTTAACTTTAATATAATTCAGTACCTTAATAATTCATAAATGATTTCAACTAAATAAATTTAATATAGTCAACATTTTAACTTAGAAAAATTGAACAACAGAGGAAAACCTCTTGTGAATTAATCTAAAAAGCACGATATATGCAACTTCTCCCCCAAAAGCTTTGATTTCAGCAATGGAAGTGTTTAGCAATGAATTAACTTAATTAACTTCCATATCATGTATGCACATGTTCAATATCCATATAGATAGCGTGCATTTTGTGTAAGAATCTATCAAGTCAGGAAATTTAAAAGTGTTATGTCATAGATTTACATATACATACGGATCTTCCCAGAGATATGTTCGTTCTGCCTTTTCAATTGATACACCGTATCTGTCAATTGCTGTTCACTTTACAATTTTCTAATTTTGAAAAAAGAAAAATAACACTGAGGTGAGAGAAAATAGACGTGATTCACACATTTATTTAGTAAAAAATTATAATTTGATTTCATCTTTTACTCTACACGTGATTTACCGTACATTATTGATTCTAACAAAAATAATAATACATTAATTGATACACACTAAATTATGTCAAAAAAATAAAAAATGAGAGTAACTAAATAAAATAGAAGTCATAATATAATATAATCGTCATTATTTAGTTTTACCCAGTAGGTTTTAGATGACTTTCATCAAATACTTTTGCAGAGAAAAATATGAAGTGAAATTATATATAAGATACTAACCCTCTGAATGAAGTCTTAGTTGGCCAACAAGTTGATTCCATTTATATATCGGTAAGAACTAGATCACAAGGTTGACTTTTGTTGATCTGTTAATAGAAAACACATGCAGTTTTCATCCCATTCCGCAGCATAATGATTTTCACTATATCATCAACCAGAGAGAAAATCAACGCAACGAATTCACTTAGCACCTTGATTGTGTAAGCACAATCCATGATTATGAAACAAGGATCTGAATTCATTGATGGAGTGAAAGTGAAATAGATTTACTTTGAGAGGAGAAAAGCAATTAATCCAATTAATGTCTAATTGTGCACATCTATATTCAGTGGTTGTAGATCTGGAAGTTGGGAACTCCTAATCATAACCAGTCGAATATGTATATACAATTTAGAAGTACCGATGAGTATATATAAGATCAGTAAACAAATGAAAAACCAACGCATAATTGCATATGCAAGTGAGAAATGAACAACTAAAATCATAGGAAGACGCACCGAATAACGCCTTACTGTCACTTGAACACATGCCACCATCCTCTCTTGTTTCTTTTCTGCAAGAACGAAGCCGATTCGAATACAATCTTCAGATTTAGCCAACACACAAGAACAGGAATTGAGCCATCCAGAAAAAGTAGAAGACAGAAAAAGCAACAATGAATATATAATCGTATGCATAAATTGAAGAAACCTTTTCTAGGGTTGTATGAAGATACGAAGAGGAGGATGAGAAAGCGAATTAGGGTTTGTATATGCTTCCGTTCAACAGGTGAAGCAGCCACATGATCTGTTCTTACCGTTAAAGAAGGTAAACTCAGATCATGCTGGCAGCTTCAACTGCTGCAGGTGCACGATAAGAGGGTGTAAAAATATATAATCCATGGCGGCCTCCATAGAGTCTTGATATGTATAGTTATTGTGAGGCTATATATGCATGTATATGTGTGTATATATATACACAGATCTTGTGTCGTTGTTCGTGGTTTCTCCAAGGTTGAGGATTGCGTAGAGATAAGAGCGATGGGAAGATGGCAAACGTATAGCTAGCAAAAGCATAATAAAAGTATGTGGTTCCTTTTTAATTTTTTGTCTCCCTCTTTTGTACGTTTTTTATTAGGCTACATTTTGGACCATCTCCGGTTCTAAGTAGCTAGTTTTGCTGTTTCCACTGTCATCTTTTTTGTCTCATATGACAAAGATAGATCACTGTCTTTCTTTCTTTTTTCTTAATTTGTATTTTTGTGTTATTTCGGGGCCTGGGATTTATTTAACGTGTTACAGCAGCATATATTTTTGAAATTTTGATGGAGTTCCTTTTGAGAAAAACATGGAATTGTTCCAAATTGATGGTCTGGGGAGTTGAAAAGTTGGGATGAAAGGGATGTAGGGGTTGAAGAGAAGAGTGTCCATTAATCACGGGGTGTTGGCGATTTTGGTAAGATGGGAGTTGAATTAAGGAAGGGGAAGCGAAAGCAGAAAGCATTTAGAAGATGATGAAAAGTAAAAGAAGGAGAAAGATGTGTGCATGTGGTCCTATGGTTGAAACGAATTTAATAATATCACGCTCACGCCACCACATGCAGACACACTCTAGCGAGCGAGAGTTTCCATATATCTCTCAACGGCCTTTTAAAACTTTTGTTGGATGAAGCTTTCATGCTTTTTCTCATATTGTCTGTGTTGTATGTAAGGTAGGCATCAGTTAGAATGAACCAAATAGAGTATGGGAACAATGAGTATCTAGGGGACCATTTTTTGCAATTTGCACGGTTGCGATTCATTCCTCTAACCACAATCACACAAAACCAACATTTTCACAACTTTTCTCTTTGCTCTGCATCATTAAACTCCATGTTTCTCATTAATACCCTTTCTCTTCTTTACGAAAAAGGGACGTCATAGCTTTTTCCTTAACCTTTCTACCTAAACTCCCACTCAACTTAATCTCTTAATTAAACATCGTATGATGATAAATTAGGTGAGCTTCTTTTTTCTTTCTTCCTAGATTCATGTGGACACAGAATTCTCTTGGGATGAAATGAAAGCAAGCTGATTCCATACACACGCGCACACACTTTTTGTTCATTTTTCTAACAAGAACAATTTGTTGGGTTATTAATGTTTGGAAAATGAGTTGAGGATACGAAAGAAGTGGTTATTAATTTTTGTGAACCCAAGAAAAGGAGTTTGCAGAGTAGAATCCGGTTTTTACTTGTCCCAGATATATGATGAAATTGGTCTCCATAAAGTGGTAATTATCAGAGTTGTTGGAATGGTACTGAACCCAATGTTGTGCACATGCTGCTACAATTATAAAAAAGAGCTTGGTTTGGGTGGTTAAACATGATACTGTCCCTGAATTTATATTTTTTTTTATTGAGAAATTTTAGTTGTTAGTTCCTTATTTTAATTTTTTAATTTTTTAATTTTCTTATTTTTATGGAATGTGATATGAAACGGGGCATGATGAAAAGTTTGAGAATTGATTGTGATTAAAGTATTCCCCCCAAACTAGTAGTCACCCCCAATACCAAATTGTCCCGCCAACGAAGATAAAACATTTTGAAGTGAGACAAAGAAACAGAGTAATGTGCTACCCAGTCTGCTGCGACCACTCTACACCCTATGGTAGTTGCATTACATGTGTTTTAAGGTTTTCAATCTTTAACATTTAATTAATTCAAATCATTTTTCGATTACTTTTTACTCTTCTATTTTTAGATAAAAATATTCAACACACTACGGAAAGGATTTTTATCTTATCTTTAATCAAAATTCTCATCTAATTCTTTGTTGAAAAATGAATAATCAAATAATATTACTAATAATAAAAATATAAATAGTATAATAATAATTATTAGAACAATAATAATACTATATATACGAATAAAAGAATATTAATCAGAACCAATAATTATTATAATAATAATAATAGATAATAAATAAATAAGAAAAATGAATAGAAATATCATGGATTAAGACAGGTAGAACACTCTTCTTAGAGAAAAACATTCCTACTAGATAAGGCAAGAGAAAAGTCATATGCACTTATCTCCTTAGATACAATGTCTCATCACATAATCAATCGAGTAGAGGAAATACTCTCTGAACCTTATGAATACTCATATCTTAAAAGATAAGTTAGAAAAGAATACAAAACACTTTTGTATGAGCTCCAGTGTTTTTGTTTGTATCTATTCTCATTCATGAATGTATGTATTTATAGGTGAAAGAAAGATTTAAAAATCGATTATAATAAGTTTGATTAAATAAAATATTAATTAATAATAAAAATATAATAGTTAACCATAAATAACATCTATCCATGAAATTAAAAGTCCATCAAAACATTAATAACCATAGAATAATATTTTAGTTACATGTTTTTTTAAATTATATTAAAATATTTCCCACACTTTGATCCTTATTTTTAATCCATAAATATTTATAATTGAGATTAGCTGGTGAGATAAAAAATTAAAGATTCTTTTCTTTTATTTTCGTTCCAATATCTGATGTTGTAGTTATGCCCTAAGTGAATAAATGTCCCAAATTAATGAAAATTGTTATTATTTTATTGCCTGATTATCTTTTTTTTTCTTTTATGATATTTTTCTAATGTTTTGTTATATATTTAACATTTTTTAAATATCATCATTTGTTCTAGATTTTTTAGTATAAAAATATGCTTAACATGTAGTTTTTGGAATATGTTTTTATTTTGGCTAAAATAGAGGATTGATTAGAAGAGAAGTTACATAAAACTTAAAGGAAAATGATTTTTTAACAATTAAATTTGGACAACTTTTTCTTACAATCAGAAGTTATATCTTCTAAATGGCTATCAATTTTGTTATTTTGTTATTTTTATGTATTTTAAAACCACTTAGAAGATACCAACTTAGGTTATAAGAGAAAGTTGTCAAAAAATATCATTGTCCAAACTTAAATAACTTTTTATGAGATTGATAATATATATATATATATATATATATATATATATATATATATATATATATATATATATATATATATATATATAATGAAATGCATCATCTTATATATAAGGTTTAATGATTAATATTAAACTCTTGAATAATTAAAAATTATTTTAATAAAATTACTATCTTCTTTCGTTGTATTTGAAAGTCTCGTATTAGCTTATTCAACATAAGATATCCGACCTAAACACTAAAAAAAACTATTACTAAAATTTCAAATTACAAAAAAAAAAACAGAGGATATGTGTTAATTGTGAATAAATAGATGTGTTAATATCTTTTTAATCTAAAAGATTTTTTTATCAATAATTTTTGTATATTGATTTTTTCATAAAGAGTAAAGTAGATATTTTGAAAGTTTAATATAATATCTTCTTGTTATAGACCCCCAAACACAAATGTAGTTTGAAAACCATTTTATTTTCAAAGTTATTTTCTTAATAAATTATGGTTTGAAAGAGCATTAAAAGAACGGGGGAAAAATTAATGCAAATTAGTTGGTGAGATTATAAATGTGCAGTGTTTATGCATTGAGAAAACTCTTGGCATGAAATTATAGCAAGCATTTATGATATTTGATGAAAGGGGTCCTTAAATTGCCGAACATCTGCTGACATGCTACCGTTTTCGCACTTACATTTTTCCACTTCTGACATTCTTGGTTGTTGCTTGAAATGAACACAAATCAATGCGTATTTATTAACTATAAGATACCTAGAATTCAAAACTCACAATAAAATCATCACTTTTTCCTCACAATAATACTTCTACGTTAAATCAAACCAACTTCAGAAGCATACTAAAATTTATACCTTCCTGCTCATGTACAGAAACTCGCGATACAAACATAATTGAAAAGATCAACTATAATACAAGAGAAGTGTTGGGTTTTATATTACTTCTTATGTTTTGGTTATAGTCATTGTTATGGAGAATATTATTGTTCTATATGGTTATATGACATTATTATTACACATATAAGATATTTGACATCACTTTTACTTCAAAATCCTAAGATAATGGTGTTTAACTTTTTGTCTTTTCTACTCAATGTGAGACTTTAACTTACACTTGGACTATTTTCAATAATCTCCCCTCAAGGATGAGTCCCTTGTTTTTTTTTTCATATGGTATATTTCTCTTCATGTGTATGGTGACCTCCAGTGGCGGATCTTGACTAATAATGTTGGGAGAGCCAAAATAATATACTCAAAATTCAAAATTTATATATTTAATTATTGTCATTAACACAATAAAAGTGTATACATAATTTAGTATAATCGTGTATCTAAAGAAATCATACATATACAAAGAATTGTCCTTTGTTTTTCAGATTTTTGAACTCATCCATAATTGAGTCAAAACTAAAATTTTTAACTATTTCTTTTTCAATGTAAAGATAAACATGTTCCAAAATATTAATATAAAACATGTTTCTCTAATAGAACAATATGATTATTTGTATCATGATTCAGGATACATAAAGTTAAGATATTGAATTTGTATTGATTTCATCTTCACCAATAGCTTTCTTTTTATCACTTTTAAGAAATAAATCTATTTTTTTATTCTTCGTCAATATACCTATTTCTTTTTTAAGTTTAAGATTAAAAAATAATTTATCATAATTTAATTAAAAAAATAAAAATTAAGTTACTAAAAGAAAAAAATCAATGACAATCAATTCTCATTAAAAGCTGATTATGAAAAAACACATAGTACAATCATTTTTTTTTCCTATAATAATAAAAAATAAATATAAGGCTCATGAGGTAAAAAATAATATTAACTATTAAAAAATATTTCACTATCAAGTAATAGGAGAGAGTTACCTTTTGTCTTCATAAATGAAAGAGAACAAATGATAAATGAAAGAAAAAAAGAATAATTTTGTATTTAACTGTTTTTTTTTTCTCAAAATGAAAAGAAAACATGTGAAAATGTGAAATCAATATAACTTGTGAAAAATGAAAAATACAATGAGAAAGAAAATAAAAAATATCTTAATAAATATTTTTATTATTTATTACATTTGATTTTATATTTTAATATTTATTAACATTAAATATTGTGCCTTATAAAATAAATAAAAATATATCTCATTTAATTTTTATCAATTTTTATATGTTATATATAATAAAAAAATTAAAAAATTGAAAATAATTAATATATATAATATAAAAAATTAAAAATAATTAATATATATAATATAAAAAATTAAAAATTGTGGGGGAGGGGGGGCCATGGCCACCCCCTGCCCCAATGATCCTCCGCCACTGGTGACCCCTTTGGTTATGGTTATTAGGTCAGTCACTCTGAACCATTGACTTCTCATAGATTTAGCCCCTCTAGATATGTTTGCATCCTTATCGGTCATAGATCATAGCTTTCACAATCAAAGAGTGGAATAGCGACGTGTGACATATTTCCTTCCATCTTATTGACAGTAAGAATAATGAAATGACTCTTGATACCACTTGTTGGGATTTTTAGGATTTTTGATAATATAAGAGATATGAGATATATAAGAGATATATATGATATGTTCCTCCGTATGACATATCACATATATCTCTCATATATCTCATATCTCTCTTATTTTTAAAAGTCCCTAAAAATCTCAACAAGAAATTATATACCTTCAATTAGACGAATAATAAATATAAAATAACAGTCATTTTAAAAATAAATGTTAAAAATTATAAAAATAAGATAATTTTATAAATCGATTTAGTGAATCCCAACTTAACAAAAAATTATAAATTAAAATTTTAGCAAAATTTGTTTGATCTAGTCTTAAAATTTATTTTTGTTACCGATAAAAAAATAAAACAAAAAACTTAGAGAAGACATATTCTTGCATCATTCATCATTATCAATTTCAGTTCCAATTCCAACGAGTGATATATAGCAGTGAAAACAATAATATGACATCCATATGAATTATCATGGTTTCAAAAATGAATCTATGGGCTCATTATTTACCGCACGCATATCAAAGCTGACATTGACATCTGAATCATAGAACTTGGTCAGAGAACATTACATTCAACAAGAGTCCATCACATTAAGGTCACTGAAACTCTTTAATGTCTCCTTCACCTTCATTGTCAACCGGCAACACAGGAGAACAGTCTCTAAATGGAAAATAGAACTATAAAAAAATAAGAATTTGATCTCTATGATTAGTTTTTTTGGCTTGTTTCTATTCTATACTTTCAAAATACACCGGTAAACACCTATTTTAATGTTTTAAAATCTATTAAATTTTTTTGTAAAAGACCAAGATCAGTATAATTTTAACATTCAGATAGAACAAAAAAAAATAAAAATCTAACGGAAAATCTAGACTCAGACAAATATAGACGCTCTCACACCACTCATTATCCCACTTCCAGGCCTATGTAAGGATTGACCAGAATATTATTATTTGATAATTACCAAAATTATACTGCGAAACACTTTATTGCTTTCATTGATCCTATATATATATTTTTTTAATTTGAAAAGTTAAGAAGATGAAAACAATCAAAACTTTTCCCTTTTATTGCATTTTTTTCTTCATTGGTAATTTTGATGATTGGTTAATTCAATTGGCGAGTATTGGTTGATTTGTGAGGCAGTGAAGGAGTTGGTGAAAGTTGAGTGAAACAATGGCAGCATTGGGAAATGGTGATCTTGAAGATGTTAGGATGCGCCGGCATGGAGTGGAATATATTCACCTCTATTATCCGCACCGTATTGATGCATGAGTGCCGATTCAGGAAACTGTAACTGGTACAATCAGTCAAAGTTGGTGATAGATTCGTCATTTTAAGGTTTTACTTGGTTTTGAATGAGGTTGGTATTGGTCTGGTTTGGTTTGTGAGTGAATAAATAGATGGAAGAGATTACAGAGGTGGTTGAGGAGGGAAGAGGGTACTATTATTTAGATACCCAACAAATTTTTACCTACAGTTTACGTCTATTATATTATCTTTCAATATCTCTCCATAGAAATACAAAATAAAAATAAGTCATGTGTTGTAAAAAAAAACAAAAGTTAAATACATAGGACTGTCGGAAGGTAGCGCAGACACAATAAGGGGGGGCCATGTTCTGCAATTACTGCTCTGCAAATGGAGTGGTCCCTCCTCTCCATAAATTAGAGATCAACAATGTTTTTTCTTTACACTTGGATCTTTCCAAACTATGTATTATGCTGGACGCTAATTTATTTTAGGTTAAGGATGCAAGATGCAAGTTTAAGTGCTTTTTTAAAACGAAACTGCAAATATCTTTTATATTGGAGATACTTTTACTTAGAGTAGACATGTCTTTATTTTCTAAATAATTCAACTATTGAATTGTTTGATATCTCTGGATAATAATGAATATCAAAATTTAGATGAATTAAAGATTCGTAAATATATACATTTCAAAGAGTATACCACAAGGCCTGAGAGTTTATAATAGGGGTGGCATGGATCGGATATTTAATGATCCAATCCACATCCATTTTATATCCAAATAATTGGATTAGATTTTTGACCTAAATCCATTTTTTTAACAAAAGTAGTTTGGATTTTTTTAGAATCCAGATCCAAATATTTGGATCAAGATTTAAATCCAATCCAAATATTTGGATCAAGTTTAAAATCCAGAATCCATTTTTAATAAAAGAAATTTAAATTGAATTTCTTAAAACTTGTGTCATTAAGGCCCGAATGACTCGGATGGGATCGACGACCCGGACGGACCAGACAACCCGGACGGACCCGACAACCCGGACGATCCAGACGAGCCCGGCGACCCGAACGACCCAGATGGGCCCGATGACCCGAACGGGCTCGACAACCCGAACGGGCCGGACAACCCGAACGGGCCCGAAAACACAAACAGGCTTGACGACATGAACGGGTCGGACGACCCGAATGGGCCCAAGACCCAGACGGGCTAGACAACCCGGACGGACAGGTCCAAATAGTCGGGCCCAATCGGGTAGTCGGGCACATTCGAATCGTGGGGCCCATCTGGGTCGTCAGGTACGTCAAGGTCATCAGGCCCGTCTGAGTCGTCGGGCCCATCCGGGTCGTAGGGCCCGTTTGGGATGTTGAGCCCGTCTAGGTCGTAGGGCCCGTTCGGGTCGTAGGGCTCGTTCGTGTCATCGTGCCATCTGGGTCGTAAGGCCCGTGTAGGTCGTCAGGCTCGTCCGGGTCGCCAGGCCCGTCAGGGTCGTCCAAGTCGTCAGGTCCGTCCGGATCGTCGGGCCCATTCGGGTCGTCGGGCCCGTTCGTGTCGTCGTGCCCATCCGGGTCGTCGGGCCCGTCCGGGTCGCCAGGTCGTCGGGCCCATCCGGGTCTTCGGGCCCGTTCGGGTTGTCAGGCCTGTTCAGGTTTTTGGGCCTGCCTGACTCGTTCGGGTCTTTGGGCTGCCTGACCTGTTTTCGTCATTGGTTCTGCCTGGTCCGTTCGGGTTTTCGGGTCCGCGTGACTCATCAGGTCATTGGGCCTGATCGACTCGTTCGGTTTGTCGGGCCCGCCTATCTCGTTCATATCTTTAGGCCCGCCCAACCTCTTATGGTTGTCGGGCCTGTCCGATCTGTATAGGTCGTCGAGCAAGGTCCATCCAAGTCTGAATTTAGCATAGTTCATCTCAACCTTTAGTCTAACCCAACTAAAAATTTAAATTGAAAATTTGGATTGGATTTTTTGGATTATCCATATTTAAAAATCTTGATTTATAAAATGGATATCCAATCCATAAGATATATAAAATGTAAATTAGATTGGAATCCATATGCATTAAATGGATTTTAAATGGATTAGATTTTTAATAAAATGGATTATAATTGGAGTGGATTGGAGCAAAAGTGGATTGGATCAAGAAAATTAAATTTTTTGCCCACCCCTAGTTTATAAGAAGGTTTTTATATTAATGATAAATGTACTCTTCTTCATGTTCTATTTAGGTTGAGATGTATAGTTTCAATGTCTATTTCCTTTCGTGCTCTTCAATTAACCACAATTCTTCCTCTTCTAATAATCACAATTTTTGTTCTCTGATAGCCGGATGATCTCGACAAAAGAGTCTGCAAAGGCACTCTGACACTCAAGTTAGTTACTGGCTGTAACAACAATAATGCAAGAAATGAGATCAGTGACTTACCTCTTGAACAATGCTATTTATACTATCTGGATACACCCTGCTTGTTAAGCCTAGGATTTGCTGGATTAACTCGTCTTAATATTTTTTAACGTGTTTATATGTCCTTATTCACTTTGTACTCTTACTATTTCATCCAGCGTAATTATATCTATATTTCATCAAACATAATGTATTTTCACTATTTTTTAATTTTACAATTCAATATACTTTCAATTTTTACTCTCTTGAGCTTCTATCAATACCAACTCTAAATCTAAAAAATATAATTAAGTATCTAAAAAATATAATTAAGTAGATTACTTTTAGATTTTAAAAATCCAAAAAAATATCCAATCAAGTAAATTGGATTTAAAATAAAAAATGCTAACATGGATTTAAAACAAAAAATGCTAACAAGTTGGGAGATTTTAAACTGTTTAGAAAATGCTAACAAGTTTGTTTTCTCTTTTTCTTTGGTGGTAAGTTGATTGATTTATGGAGGTTATCTTCTGATAAGATTTGTTTCTCTTTTAGTCACTTCAATAAAATTACGAGTTTCAGCCTGTGTTTGTTGGAATATCACCAAAAAATTCCTCGTAAGACTTAGATAATTTTCCTTTCACTGATTAACTTTTGAGATTTAGTTAAATGTACCGAATGTCCAACAATAAGCTAACTCACGTTTTATGGAACTATTAGTTGAATTATACGGTTAGAGATGTTAAAAGATCTTTATTTCCGGGTACTTGCGAATAAAAATCGTAATAGATAGAAAATAGATATTAAAGAAGAATATCCACGGATAATGAGAACAGATACGGGTATCATAGTATTCGTACTCATAGATACTTGTATATGTTATACTATAATTTAAATTAAAAAAATAAAAAAATAATTAAAATATTAACATATTGAGTTTGAATAGATTATTTTTTATCCATTGATTTTTAAAATCTCCATTTATTTGTAAACTATTATTCAACACTATTTAAATGAGTTATTTGTACTTTGTTTAAAATTTATAAATGTTATGCATTATATTTTTTTATTTAAATTTATAGTTGAGGTTTGTTATTAAATATTTTTTTTTTGAAAATACTCGCGGGTACCTATAGATACCCGTGGATTTTAAAAAATATACAAGTATCCACACAAAGTGCGAAACGAATCCAACATATACGGGAAGCTACTACCCATCACGTTGACATCCCGTGTTTCAATAAATAAATATACATTAGTTATTCTTTTTACAGCTAGATTATCTTTCAACTATGTAAGTTTGGATCGAGAATTTCGAGTGGAAAATTCAACTTAAAACGATTCCAAATGATCACGCATCTAAATGTTTTATTTATATCAAATTCAAAGAATTTTAAAGAATGAGAATTTTATAGAAGATTCTTCTAAATACTTAAAACTTCTGCTGAATACTCATCAACTTTTTGTCGCTTTCTTTAACCACATTCTTCAATGAAATCTCACAAAAATAAGACCTGGTATTTAAAAGAGACCAACCAACCTTATTCTACTATATAACATATTACACATTAAAATATAATTGAAATTAAAATTAAACTTTTGGAAAGAAGGGAATATATATATATCAAATGCTTAGTACAACAAAATCAATGACTCAAGAAAGAATTGAAAATTGTCCTTAAAACAACATAATATAAAATTATATCATTCTGGCCTTTAAGTAGGTGGAATTTCACCAAATAGTTTAGTAAATATCCTCCTAAATAAATTTACAAACTACGTGAATTGTTCAAAGAATGCAAGTTTTTTGGACTTACATATTTGCCTGATATTTCAACAATCTACTGATATAAGACTTGACACAATGACAATACAAAATACTTCTTTATATTTTCACATAAAATATTAGTACATACTATTCAAATGAATTGTGATGTTTCTTCAAAAATGGTCCAACTACAATTAAAAAAAACTCGCGAAGTTTCTGTTTAGGAAACAGACACTTAAATATTAAATTAAGAAGGTTAAAAAACAGTTACAAGCAACACAATCGATGTATTGTATTGAGATAGATAACCTGGCACCTGTTAAACCAGCTTAGTGCAGTTTCTAAGCTATTCTGATTTTGCCAATAGAGACTACACAACTTTGGCAACAAGGTTTATGAAAAATACTGATTGAAAACTTGTATTGCAAAATGAATAACAGGCGAGGATATAGTCACAAATATTGATAATTGGCCACATGAGCCACCTACTATTCAGAACTCTTCCGTTATTTGAAGTGATTCTGATATAGAATAATGGTACAAGGGTGAACAGAAAACACAGGCATGTTCCTGTTTGGTGCAGGTAAAGGGTGATGATTTAAATGACTGATTAGGATGCCACCTTCAACGCAGTTTAGCTCCTTCCAGATCCAGTCGTTCAAGGCAATTCTAACCTCGACCAAGTTTCATGTTTCAAAGACACAACAAATAACCATGCAGCTTTAAATGTTTGCTTCCAAACACAAATTGTCACAATCATATGGATATAGTTTGCATCAGTTTTATTTGAAATGAGTTAGACATTAGAAGTCATAAACCATCATTCACGAAGTTAACACAACATTTCCAATCAAAATTTCTAAGGGAGGATTGGGAGAAAACTTGAATCTCCTCGAGGATTAATGATCCTCAATCTTCTTCAAACCCTTCATGTCCGTTGTTTCAACGCTGCATTGACAGTAAAATATCAGAAAATAATAAATCAATACTTTTAAATAGCCAGAATGCATTCCCTTGAGAAGCATATAAGATTGCAAACTACGAAAAAAGGTATAATCCACATTCAAGTCAATTAAGTGGTCGATTCCAAAATCACAAATGCTTCTAACACAGCATGACACGGTAATTTCTTGGATAAAAACTTGAAACTAAAAGTAAATGAATATCTGGATCCAGTAGAGTTCTTATTGTTGCTTCTGCCAGAAATCAATTAACAATGATGATGCTAAATATAATAGCTGGATGTAAAATGAATAAGAGAAATCACAATCAAATTACGGGAACAGGCAAAACAAATAATTACTAAGAAATTTGATAGTTCTGAACTAATAGCAGAAAAAACCAAAAGCTGTAGATGAGAAAGGATGGGTAATCAAACTTGATAGAAGGATGGTTTATAGCTTACGTTGAACCATGTAGCACAATCTTCTGAACTTTTGTGATCTCTGATCCTGTTTGGTTGTCCTCAATAAAAATTGTCAAGCTGATCAAGTAATTAATATAAATTAGCGGACAATTCTGTCAATTAGATTAAACAAGAGGCACGTCTCAAAAGGAAGGAATCCAGGAAAATAGCATACCTACGAACATTTTGGAATTTGACATACTTTAAAAGTACTGGTTTCCCCTGTCAGAGACAATGGAATAATCTTTACGTTAAAGATACATGTGTGGGAAAAGAAAGCTTCAAATTGCTTTAGGGCAAACATCATGAACTTAGAAAGAGTCACAGAATAACTACCTTAAGGTTTTCTTCCGACAAATTTGCCACATCACTTGGTGGAAAATCATTGACATTACTGTCGTTAACAAATAATCAGCAACTAATTGAATCACATGAAAAAATTGCTATGACACAGAGATTTGCAGAAAAAAAAAAGAAAAAAACTATACCTAAATCCCATATGCTCCTTGTTAGAAAATAACTTCACTGTCTTGGGGCCTAAAAGACGACAATGCAATCCAATTATAACCACGACAAAATTTAAAAAAAAAAAGTGCAGTAGCAATCAGTGAAGATCATATATACAAGCTAAATAATCATCCCTAGCATATCTCAATTCAGAAAATATACTACAAGTTCCCTAACAGAAGTACAGATATATAGGGGCATCTTATTGAGCAATATTTAAATCTCAACTAACATGAATTGACTAAATCTAATCTATCAAGCACTGGCCACTATGAGAGGAAAGCATATTTCAGAGTCCTGAGGAAAAGTTTTAGGGTCCATGTCTTCAATTCAATGAATGACATAGTTTGAAGTTTATGAACGTGTTACCTTCATCTTCAGGACCTTTGATAACAATGGAGTAGAGTTTAATAACTTGTGTGAAAGGAATATAGAGCAAAAGCTGTTCATCTGCATCACTCTCCAGATGCAAACCCTCATCTTCTCTATAACCCTGTTTATTAACAAACACAGTAAGATAAGGCAGGCAACCCAAAAACCCTTCTTTTCACTAACAAGGACCCTTTTGAAAAAGCATAAAACTTGCATATGATAAAGAGAAAAAGAAATAAATTGAAAACAATAAAGAATGGAGGAAGAGGAACAGGGGGAGAAAGACGAGAAAGGAAACCTAACGAACCTGTTTGATAGCATTGGAGAGAGAGTGGGTGGAACTTTGATTGAGACATTCAACCCCAGACCAGTCTATGAAGTCTAAGAGATCAACCTAATTAAGAAGAAAGAAAAAAACAAATGAAAAGATCAGAACGTGGTTCCTCTGAACGAATCGAAAAGGATGGTGATAGAGTTTGAATCTTACTTGACCCTTTGGAATAGCGCTGGCTGATTCCCCAGACATTGCTGATACGGTTTTTGCGAGAGAAAGAAAGAGAAAGAGAAAGACGAGAGGGAGAGAGAGAGAGAGAGTGTGTGTGAGAGAGAGGAATCAAATATCAATGGCCAAAAACAAACCCAGCTCCGAATAAGGTTACGCTGAAACCCCAGAATTTGTAATCTTTAATTAATTAATATTAATCATCGTTTCAGGGAAGAAAGAAATTAAAATTAAAATTTATTCGTGAGTAACAATAAACAAGAAGTAAAAATAATATGGTTTCTTCCGCAAAAAATATTAGATATAAGTCGGTTTAAATGCTATTTTGATGTTATTTTAGTCCAGTTTGTTTAAGTTTATCTCTCTTTTTTGTATGTTCAATATCATTCCTGGTTTGTTAGATTATATTTAATTTTGTAGTAGTTGATATTGTTTAAATTGATAACCATATATTAAGGATAGATCAGTAGGGGTGAAATTAGAAATGTCAAGGCTATTAGTAGTAGCTCTTTTGTACTTTATCTGTGAGATAAATATTTATTTCGTACCCGTATTTATATTTATGCGAATATTTGTTATGTGGGTACTTACATGTTTTATAATATCAACGAATATTTATGAGTATCTATGCATATTTACAACAGAAAAATTTAATATTTAACAACATAATTTAACCATAACTTCAAATCAAAATATAATGCATCACATTTATAAATTTCAAATCATGCAAATAACCTAGTTGAATAGTATTGAATGACAGATTACAAAAAATATAAACATTTTTTTAAACTAATTTATAAAAATTAACTCATTCATAATTAATGTTTTAATGGTTTAATCATGTTTTTTTTAAAATTTAAATGAGAATATAACGAGTATGAAAGTACGGATATTCACGAGGAGTACAGATACTATAATACTCGTATCCGCTCATACGGATATAAAAATTACTCGTATCCATTTACAATATCAATTTTTTACTCATTGCGAGTTTTATTCCCATATACTCACATATTCGGATTTTTTTTTTTATATTTCTAAGTGAGACTAAATTGAACATAGTTAAAGTAAAGACTTATGGAAATAAAACACAAACAATCATAACTAAATCAATACAAATAATACCAACTTGTAGACTTTGTTGTTATCAAGTTAAACAACTTCAACAAAATCAACCAAATTGAATATAACTTAGCAAAACAAAAACCAAAATAAACACAAACAAAAAATGGTTCAAATTGAATAAACGGACCAAAATAAGAATAAAATAGTATTTAAACTTAAAAAATGTTTTAAACTTTTATCTCTAAATAATATATTTTAATTAATAAACATATAAAATTCCGTTACGCGTCATCATTTAAAATTATAACGTTTTAAACAAAAATTGTTACAAACTTAATCAATAATTAAAAATACGTTTTTTTTCACTTATTTTATATATTTTAAAAATTCATTTTAATTTTGTTAGTTTAATGAAACCGAAAACAGTTGTGTAATATAAATTTTAATATTTACATACGTTTAACGTTTAAATTGCGAGACTTATATGATTCAATGCTGTAGAAAAGGATTTATTTATTTTTTAAATATAACGGGCTTTATATGTTTTGAGAGTTAAATATATTAGAAGTTTAAATTAATAAAACAAACACGTTTTGAACTGACTCACTCCTTACAGGATTTTAGATAAGAAACTTAGAAGAGAAATATTATTTTAGCTTAATTTAAATTTTAATTCCTACATGTTAGAAATTTGGCAATTGACATGTAATTATTTTTCATAATTTGGTTATTTAGCTTTTAGTTATTTATAACTTTTATGTTTAAATTTTTAACATACTTATAATTTTTAATCATTTTTTGCAACTTAATGAATATCATTAGAATGGACAAGTTCATCATCATAAAAATGTATTCAAAACATGAAAATGATAGAACAGTTAATTTGCAGTCGGAGAAAATAAGATTAAATATGATTTTGCTCTCTCAAGTTTAAGTCAATTTTGAAATTAGTTTTTCTTTGAAACTTTATATCAATTTAGTATTTCATCTTTAGAAATGTGTGGATTTAGTCCTTCTTACCAACTTTTGTTAGGTTTATTTGACATTTTAAATGTATTTTAATATTTGAGTTAATATTGAAACAAAAATGTGTCAAACGGTCTAAACAATTCAAATACTATCATGAAATACGTTGAAAATGTCATATCAACCTAACAAAATTTGGTTAATAGAACTAAATTCACGTATTTTTAAAAGTGAAAGACTAAATTAATCAAAAATTTTGAAGATGAACTACTTTCAAATTTCACTAAAGCTAGAGTGAGAAAAACATATTTAACCGAGAAAATATATTATAAGTTTATCAAAAAAATAATATATTTATACAATAACACTGCAGTAATAGAATTAACTATGTAAAACCTAAAATCCACAAACGGCGGAGTTTTAGTAGTTTACAAAAGCTCTAAAGTTCAAATATTTTCACTCCCTTTATTGTACAAAAAACAAATCATTCGTACTGTCTACGTATGTGCATACAGTATAACATACACTATAGCAACAATAGTCATCACATTCACACCCCAATGAGTGATGAACAACAATGAAATCAATTATCGACCAAAATAATTTTCTGCATCCCTTTCAGTCTTTAGCTCCACATCACCATACCCGTGGACATCATCAACATAATCATCCAATGGAACCTTCCTCTGAACACCGAGCCTGAGTTATCTGAGACAAAAACACCAAAACAAACACAACTTCAGAATTCACATATCTTCAAACAAACTTCAATGTTTTTTTTCTTTTCCATTTTAAATATTGTGTCAGCAAATACAAAAAATTGGTCCAATCTCACCTTGACTGCCACTGGTTGAATCTGCAACTTTTATTCCAAGCTTCGAACAATCAGATCCAAGAGTACCTTCAAAATACAACCATAAAACAATCATTTTCCTTAATCATTAAGTAATCTTTTTTGCTAACATTCTGCGACCAGAAAAAAAAGGTTTTGAATCCTTACATTCGCTGTAACAAGGAAAAACGGAGATGTTGAGAAGATTAAAGTAATTGGTGCTGCATTCACATGAGTATGTATGTGTCCTGTTCTGCGTGCATTTTCCTTCCCCACAGTACGCCCAATAGCAAGCTATAGTATATTTTTAATTGCAAAGTGTTAGGAATCGAAATGTGAGACTAAGTTTTAAATTGACTAGAAATGAGAAAGTAGAGTACTATATAAGAATAAAGACTCATAAATTTATTGTCTTAAGGTTTTGGGTTGAGAATGATGTTAATGTCTTATGTGGTTGGACTCAGGTCTCATTGTTGTATTTCCCTAATAAAACCTCCTTTATAAACCTAACAAGTGGTAACCAATGGTTAAAATTGGCTGCAAGTGCAGTATAGTCCTAGTATCAAAAGTCTTCATAGTAAGAATTTCACATAAGCGTGTCCCGTTAAGAAAAACGACGATACAGAAAAGAATAAGAAAGGAATACTCGTAATTGGACTCAGATTTTACGGGTGTTGTATCTCCCTAATGAAATTTCCTCGATAGATCTAACACAAATCACATTACTATAGAAAGAGTATCATATTATAATTCACTAATGACATGAATTTTTCTGAACTGCTAAATAAAATTTAACGTTTTATAAACAATGATTATGTTTCTTACGATTAAAAGCTGACAAGTTGTGTGGAAAACTCTTCTCTGGAACTGGCGGTGGTGCTGGTTGACAACCATAGTTCAAGCTACCTGCAGAAGATATATACAACAATTTTCATTAAACCAGTTTTTTAAACGTTACACTGTAATAACAAAAATTTGTAAAATTGTTTAAATTACTTAAAGTGGAAGCAACAGAGAAAAAAACTACATTGGGGAATGACACATGGAAGAAAGCTGGTGGCATATTTATCATCATCGTCTTGAGTTCTCGTCCAGCCAGATTCGCATTCACAAATGAAGTTTAATGGATAACTTGTATTCACAACGCACCTTCCTTTCCCACATTCCACTTCTTCACAAACCTTATCTGCAATATTTCATAACCATATGTCACAGTTAAAGTCATAATACACAAATTTAACACCACTTTGTAGCGTTGCAGTTTTCATGCATTAGATGAATAGATAAAACAGAATAAGATTAAGTTTTTCGTTGTGTCGAAGATAGAGATGAGTTATGCACCAAGAAAAGAATCAGTAATATTATTATCCCCTTTGGCAGCGAAGGGAAACAGCAGAAAAAGAAACATGGCCATGATGCCAAAAAACCTGTAGGAACCCATTTGTTTGGTATATAACAAAAGCAATAACAGAGAGAGAAGAAGAAGAAGAATCAGAAGTTTGAAGGTGTATGATGGAAGGAGGATTTGGGTTTGGTCCTTATAAATATAAGAACTAAGAAGTTGTATTTGTTATATTAATATTATAACAGTTACTGTCTTTCTCACATTCTTATGCTTCACACATCCAAGACTTTTGGGTTAGAAAATTGTGGCAGACACCTCTCTCACGTTCCATTCACTACACAGAACAATATTATAGTAATCATTTTTTCCCCAGATTTCTTCTCCCACTACCGTGTTTGAAGAAATTTTAAGTGTTTTTTCCTCTAGAAGAGTGGAAAGTAAGCAAAGGAAGCTTCTTTTTTCTGCTTAAAAATGCTGTATGAATCCTTACTTCTATATTGTAGTCTATAGTATATATTTAATGTCAAAGTTTGGACAAGTGTCAAATTCTTACCAGAAGAATTGTTCTTATTCACATAGGAATTTTAGAAAGTTTTCACCATTTCAATAATATACAGTGCGTTCCTTTCATGCCATTTTTTTTATATATATATACAATTTTTGCTTTTTATATCACTTTTCTTACATAAATATGTTCATGGAAAATAATAGTTTTTGTTTTGAATATTATTTAAAAAAAATGATTTATTTTATCAACTCAAATTTCAAATTTGTGTTGTGTTGTGTTGTAAAAAGATCTCAAAATTAGAATTATAAATACCTTAGGTTTAGATTTATCGATTAGAAGTGGTAAGAGTAAAGAGGAAGAATGTCCCAATCACATATTTAGTTATTAATTTTGATTCCACGTTGAACATTAACTTCTAGATGTTGAGTTGAAGATAAATACCAGGATTGAACATCTATCACTTAACTAAACAATTTCAAATCAGTTACAGTTACGGTCACTTCAGGGCGTGTAGGCAATAATATTTTAATACTCATCATACTTGAGTAAAATATTCATAACAAAATACCTTATATTCAAATATGTATAACAAATGAGTGACTAATCGGTTCATTAAATATTAAATTAATTTTGTTAAAATTGTAGAAAAAAATTAAATATTTAAACTTTAATAGCCCACCAGTAATCATAAAATGAATATGTTTTATGGTCATTCACTTTGAAATACCATGTAAACAGAAATAAATCAATGGCTAAATACAATTATAAATTGCAATCGTATATGAAATTGTACTAAATAAAGAAAGAAATTTTCTATTTACAAAACCACCCCAAATAATAATAGCACTTTATACAACTACCTTAAACAAATGTGATTTACCTTAGAAAAACATAGTCATGGTCCTTCTATTTTTTATATGGATTAAACGAATCTTCAAATTGAGAAAAAAATGTGAATTAATTATATTTACTATAAGAGATCATGCTTCTGAAGTTAGAAAATAATTAAATTCTCATATATCTATTTTAGATTTAAAGACCAAATTTATCAGTGTGAAAAAATTAAGAACTTTAGATCAAGTTTAACTGAAAGTAAAAATAAAAAATAAAAATTCTCCTGCAATTTTAATTATGTCAAACAGTTACCATATTCCAAAAGGCTTTTGAAGTTAAAAAAAAAAAAACATTAGAATGAAAAATATTGATGAATCTATAAAAAGAAATGAAAAACCTGGAAGATTTTAAAATATAATATGAAATTATTCAATTGTGGATGACCCCACCCGACCATTATTCGACACCATCTACGCATGCAATAAATTCTTCTCAAAACTGCATCAAATCACCAATGAGAACCTAGGATCCAACCAAAGCATTATAATTATGAGATAGGTCCTTCCCCGGTTGACGCATGTAAAACTTTATTAGCTACTATCAGATTTGCTCAAATGGAAATATAATAATAGGAAACAACTCAACGCTACAAGAACACCAAAGATTTGGTAATAAGTGAACCCTGGCGTTAACCGCAAAGTTTTTATATCATAAGTAGGACCAAAACCTAGGAGGAAATTTGGCATGATCCATCCAAGGTTCTGAAATAAGCAGAAGATGCAGCAGTTTATGCATTTCTAGTGTTGGAATTTGTTAGACAGCTAGCATTACAATACAGTAACCTAAACTTCGTCGAAGGAGTTATTTCGTAACCTCCTCCAAGAATCTTGCTGCAAGCCTAAACTGGCTTTTCTCTTCTCTGCTTCAATTTTATCTTCTGCCATTTGGATAAATCCTGCTGAAAGGATGAGTTATCGGGTCGGTCCTACCATATTCCACAACCATGTCACCCCAAAACTTAGAAACCTCATTCATATCATTTAGCATACTTGCAGGAGAGAATTTTATGCTATATTAGTTGAATCACGAGTATCCTCCACAATTATTTCCGTGTTCTAGAAAACTTCTGCATTAAACTTACAAACTAGAGTATGTATCATCAAGACAGAGCTTAAAAACTAGAGGAGTTTCTAAAACGTTAGGAAGAATTCTGCTCGCTCTCAGAAATTCCTTGAGAAAGAAAGACTGCTTTTTTGAAATACTTCAAAACCACACTGTGTCTACTTGGGGGATTGTCGGTGACAACCACAGTGGAGTTGTTGATTTTAGTATATGTGGCGAAATGTCATTCTCCACATGAACAACAAGGTTATCATTGTCAACCCTACTACCAAGCGTTATCTTTCTCGTTATTTTTTGGCAATAAGTATACGTTGGAATGGAGACTTTATATTAGTTAGAGATAAGATAATTTCATAGTATATAATATTAGGATCAAACGTTTATCACTAAGTCAAAAACTATAACTATTAGTCAAGGCGCAACTCTCTCTATTTTTAAGGATGTAACAGCTCAAGAGTTATGATTCGATTGTAACCTGATCCACCTAGGATAATTGATGTCACTACAACATAGAAGTGGATACCAACTTTATCTTATAAACCAGTTTTGTAAAGTTGAGTTAAACTTAAAGTTAACTTATTAACATGATATTAAAACATGAGTTATAACTTATCTTAGATGACATTTGTTGTTTGTTAGACCTATCATGCCACTCGCTATCAAATCACCTATTAATGTCTAGTTCTACGCTCGAAATGTATATGTTCCAGTTTGAGAGGGGAGTTCAGATCATCCATTAACGTGAAAGAGAGGTATCAGAGATCACACATTGATTGAAGATAAAGTAACCTTCCCTTTAGCCAATATTTGACCTGGTAAATCATGCTTCATTATCAAGATCCTCAATAGCCCTTGCAACCATTTCGCAAGAACGACATACCGTAAAGTCATCCAATGATAAAGGTAAAAAATGTTGGTCTCTAAAGTTGAGAAAGGCCAAAAATTTCTTACCCGGCACTGTTCATAAGATTGTCTTACATATGAAGGTTTAAAATCCGCTGTCCAAGTAACCAGCCGCTAGGATCCTGGATTCAACTTACCACCAGGTAGCACACGACTTAAGTCTTCTGAAGTTGACAAAGAAAATTCAAAAACCAAGTGTAAGTATTTTCGCGAAGGTCAATACCAAGTGTGCATTCATCTTCTGGTATCTTTTGCATCTCATTGCCCTTGATACAGTTGTTGGAAGTTGGCTAATAGGAATTTCACAAAGATTATGTAAAGCCTGGACAATGGGTTTCGTCGAGGGTAAGGAAGATAAGTCTTAAGCGATAGCACGATTAGAATTAATGGAGTCCAGACGACTCCATGGGATGGTGAAGTTGGCCAAGAATCACAAATGGATTCTTTCAGTTGGTTTCTTGAATGTTAAACACACTGATTAAGAGCCGCATTGTTACGATTTTATATCCATTCTCGTATACTAGTTCCACATTAGGACACGGTTTGAACAGTGAATACGCGCAAAAGGGATCAAGGTACAGACATCAGTGAGAAGTCAACTTCTCAGATAAATAATGAATAACGAAACACATGAATCGATATCAATTCCCAAATGTTAGAAGCCGAAACTATCAAATTCAGACAAAATGGCAGACGCAGCAAATATCGTCTGAAAACAGTCATTTCAACTTGAGTCTGTCCGGACGACAAGCAAAACAAGAAAGGAAAAAGCCGCAATCAACGCAAAATTTGGGGGTTGAATGCTTGTGTGCTTAAATAATAAAACATCATATCCAAGAAATTGCTGGCCGTCTTCTAGTACCTACCTACACTGGATAGAGGCAATGTAACATGTTTAGTCCATAATATGGCCATTGCGTGTATGAATTCAAGGTATGTCGGTCTCAATCTCAGATGCTGAAAGTGAAAAGAAAAAGTTGCCCTAACATCAGTCTGCTTTCATAAATGGGAGTATGATTCGTCGATTTTCTACTAAATGCTTCTTTGCATTTACACTTATCAGGCAGTACAAATACAAAACACCCAGTACCACAAGGAAACTAGTTAAACAGTAACACCAGCAAAATGTTTTTTGTATTGTTAACCATTTCGATGCCATTAGGACCAGAGATAAATTTCAAAGTATACCACTTCCTTGATTACATAACTAGGGCCTCTACTCAAATGCCAATACCTTCTGCTCCCCATTTAACTGATGCATAGTTATTCTAGCAAAGAAAAATGAACGAACAATTACAAGAATGGAAAGGGTTTTGAGACAGCAACCTTCGCTACCTTTCCTGCCAAAGAAATATCTACCATCTGCTTCATGGATCAGATCGAAAATTTGAGTTATCGTTATTCATTGGAATGAAAAAAAAAAATGTGATAAGCTAAAAAAATCATCTGGCTAAACTCTCTCGTGTGAGAAGAAACACTGAACTCTAAAAATGACTACGGTAACATTATAGCAGTTTACATGAATTCTTCTGGGTTGAAAGTATTCTCTTTGAAGCTCTTACTCAACCAGATAGCTGTTTCCCTTGGGGAAACCTTTCCAGGCCCAAATGGTTTCAATAGAACCCCAAGTTCATCATACCTTGCCTGCTGTAGCAATCTTGCACTAAATTCAAGCAACCCTTCTAAAGCTTCAGCCCTTTGTTGGAATGATGACGGGTCAAATTGTCTACGGCGCAAGTCAGAAGATGTGTGGCTTGAAGCTCCTGCTGTTGCATTTTGATCCGAGGAACCACTTTTATCCTCATCAATTTCCTTTAACACGCTCTGCTTGATTCCCTGCCAAGAATCAGTACAGTCAGGTCTGTTTGAGGCTCTATCATGTACCTCTACCGTGCATTTGTCTATCACAGTGGAATGGTTGCCACTGGATGGGAGGCCAGAGGAACCTTGAACAAAGGATGATGTTCTATTGATAGGGAACAAAGAATCCACATATGAAGTTAATGGGAATTCAGCCATCTTATCGATTCGTGGAGAATTGACCGAGATATCAGGTGAAGACACGTGACTAATCATAGTGGCATTGGGCCCGCAAGGAGGCTGCCGAATACCACCTTTTGTTGGCAATGGAAATGATGCTCTACGGTTAGTATTAGCAGATTTTGTGGTACTGTGTGAAGGAAGCATCTGCAATCAAACTTTAGCAAGTCAGACAGGTAATTCATTTTATTCGTGAATTATCTTGAGGCTTGACCAATTATAAAGGTGATCTCCCCAATAGTAAAATGATGTTAATTTTATAATAGTAACAGTGTAACTTTTGTAAATTTAAAAGAACATTATTAAAACCATAAATAATTTTTCTGGTAACTTTGCTCTCCTGTCTTTTAATCAAATATAAAAGGTACGACATTTACTTGACAGGGAAATTAGGCGTAAAAGTAGCACATAGATTAAACCTGTACCTTAGTCATAAGTTAAAGATCTTATAAAATAAATAAATGCTAATGACAAGAAGGGAGATTTTCTATACCGAGTAAATTAGAAGAGTTTATTGTAATATTTCAAACTAGGAATAAGGTTATTGTGGATTGACTACTTGTTAGTGCAGTTCAATACAACCACCCCATTCTTTAGAAAAATATCTATACAGGCCCAGGAATTGTCAACTGTTTAACTAAATATTTAACGAAACCACAAAAATGACATGATTGACTCTTTTTATGACTAAACCATGTGACAAACATTCTTATACCCCCCAACCCAAAGAAAAAGAAGGCAAAGTCATGTGAAAACATAATGGACTTACAACTTCCCTTACCTCTTTATGATTCTTTGAGGATTTCATTGTTTTCTTGTTGGTGCCAGCGACTTTTGAGGAAGTGAATCTTGGAGTCTTAGTAATGCTAGAAGTTCTGGAAACAGCAGGCTTCCGGATTGATTTCAATTCATGGCTATCTCCAACACGTAGTTCTGCTAATCTTTGATTCAAATGGTCAGGAGTACAATCTATTTCAAGAGTAGAGCACACAGAATCTTGATCAGCACCAGATACACTTGGGTTTAGAGTCCGATCATTACTGAAAGAATGTCGCTTATCCCTATACAGAGAAACAGGGTCATCTTCTGGCACCAAAAATCTAGTTTTCTTCAAGTATTTGGATTCTGGCCAATGAACTGGCAATGTGTTTCGCCTGGGGCTATTGATTTTGAGATGGACCTTAAGAACGTAAGATTGAAGATGTGGATGTCCAAGCAGCTCTGTAGCCTACCACCACAATCACACCTCAAATTAGAAATAGGTCCATGTGACAGATCAAATTTGAATTTCAGATGGGTAGAGCACATAGAAGGATAGCTGCCCAGAAGGCCACAACTATAGGTGATATCATGGTGAATAGACGTAGATGCCAGAAAAGGACACATATGGAGACAAAGGATAAATGAGCTCAACAAGACGTTATGCAAAATGAATAAAATTGGCCACCACTAACAATAATCATTACTGCCATGTAGACGGCAGTGGCACCAGTCATCAGGTAAATCATGGTTTCTAAAAGCAGATATTTGAATTTTTAGCTTTTAATTTAAATTTTCTTCACCTGTTTATAAAATTGTTGTACAGATTTTATGAAAGTTGTTTATGGATGTACCTTGCTTTAGGTTAAGGAACATAAGTTGCAGCCTTCTCTTTTGAGATATACATCTACTCAGCTGATGTATACATACATCTATATAATATGTATATATAATAAAATATGAGTACAATATACACATATACATCAGCTGAGATGAAACTCGCTGATTTTTGGCCATCTCTACATTCAAGTTAGTATCAAAATTTATTTTAAAAAGATTTGTTTATCTATCATGTTACTCGATGCACCGGACAATCCAATCCATAAATATTAGTCTCGTACTCAATTTTGTAGAGTTGATTAAACAAAATCCATTTTCTAAGACAAGCAAACCAATCTAGCTGATGGAGTTCTAGAGGATAAAAGGGTGATGTTCATGGCAGCTACACATTAATATCAATTTTCAGTTAATATCTTCGGGAAACCAGACATCATTAATATGCCCAAAAAACCATATTGGTTATAACAGTGTAGAAATAATTGTATGCAAATTTTAGTACAATTTTCAGTTTCAAAAATATTGCCTTTCACAACTCAATACTTTGCCTATCGTATTCCTGTGCCTTTAATTGATGCAACTACGAGGATTTCTCCAGTACCAAACAGGGTTTTTTCATATAAATGAATGAGAGGTCAAAGTGAAAATCGCATCAAAATTTGAAGTAAAATCTATCATCAACCCAACTATATCCAACCAGGCAAGCCAAAAGTGATTCCTTCAGCTAATCCAATCCTGACAATCCATTTAGGGTGGAGAAAACGCAGTTTAATTGAAGTGTAATGCTTGTCATGGGCAATGAAATCTCAAATCCAAAAATTTTGAGGAATGTTCATTGAATTGCATGCTTTTTCTGCAGATGACAGCATTAATTTCGGTGCTAGATGTGGCAGCCATTAGTTTGAATGAATCATTCTAGGTCAGAGGATTGCAATATCTATTCAATCACAATGGAAATAAAATACCGTGCTAGATGTAGCATTCATAAATTTCAATGAATTATTCTAGGTCAGAGGATAATATTACATACACTGGGCCTAAGCTCTGGATTCTTGCGCAGCATACTTTTAACAAGACCTCGACTGCCAAAAGCAATAAATATACTTGATCAATCATTAATCATATAGTCCATGATATTAATAATTGATCACATAAACTAACAAAAAAAAAACTTACTATAAATTATCTTAGGCTAAACACACCTTATGTTTGGAAAACTTTAGGCACTTGGTTTGACAAGTGTTAAATTTTACAGCGTAAAACATGACATTACAATTTGAAAAATGGAAAGTTCAATAAAATTTTTTATGATGGAAGATTATATGCTTACAATGAACTAGAATATTTTGTAGGCAGTGGAGCCACTATTGATTTATTAATCTTGTTAATCAATGCCTGTATATCCTGCTCAAAGAAATTGAAAGATAATTAGGTAATTCCAAAACAAAGTTCACAGAAAACATATAGTGAATCTGATTCTATATACAGATATTATGCAGCTAAATAAGTGTTGGTGATGATATATTGTAAAATCGAATTTATAAAAAATAATATAATAACAATTTCAAAACATAATAAATTGAGATACAAAGATAATTTAAATTAACAAGATTGTAATCTACTGGTCAGTCCACCTAACACTAAATGTCCAAATATGGCAGTTTGATGATAGCCAAATTATTGACAGATATTTGTCAAATCGATGCTATACTTATCATTCAACAGCAGACATGAATGTATGTAATACATTGCATAAAGAAAAAAATACAGAAAAAAAAAAGACTTCTAAGAAAGAAACTTACAAATGCTTTGAATGCAGGCTTATGCGCTGTCATTTCATATATACAGCATCCTGGATTATCCGATTTCAGAGATCAAACAATAAACCCATAACAGAAAAAGTACAAAGAATAAAACCATAATACTATTACTTACCCAAGGACCAAATATCTGACTTAGAACCATAAGGTATATCAGCAAGGAGCTCAGGGCACATGTAGCTAGGAGTTCCCACAACCTACATTTCAAGACAACCACGGGTTGATTATTACAAGTGTTAAATTTACAATAACCAAATCCAATTAAAAGGTTGCACATGTCTTACAGAGGAAGCGAGATCATCAGACGTCAACATTTTGGCAAGTCCAAAATCACCTGCATGGCCCTTGATAACTAGTGAACAAAATTTCAATCATCTAAGCTTTACTTAAAGAAAATGTAGAATAACTTACCGAGCCGTATGTCATGGTCTTTTGTCAAGAAGATATTTGAACACTGATGGAATCATGTGATTTTCTCATTAGTATATAGCTTAGTACAAATTAGATGGAACTAACTTTTATGATATTGTACTATTATATACAAAGAGAAATCAGTCACTAACCTTGACATCACGGTGAAGAATGTGGTTCATGTGCAAGTATTCAAGAGCCATAAGAAGTTGAACGAGCCACTTACAAAGTTTCTGCAAACAAATGGTCGTTTTTAAATTTTAAATGCAAAAATTAATGTCACCCTTATTCTAGTCCAAATGGAAGGAATATAAATTTCTGATTGGAGAAAAATATAACCTCCTCAGAAAACAGGACACCATTAGCTTTCTTTATAGCTTCCGCCCTGCATTACATCAACGGCATGTTTTGAAAAACATCCATGCTCCAATTTACAATAGTTAAGAATAGAACTATGAATTGTATGCTAGAAGTTAGAGAAACGAGACTTACATATCTCCTCCCTCACAATAACCTATAATGATGCAAACATAGCAACCCTGAGAAGGAAGGAGCCAAAATAGATCAAAACATATAACAAACTTGGAGTTTTATGATGCATACACCAAGAGATTTCCTAGCAATCCTACAATACAAGCTTATTTTATGCAAGCAGCAAGTAGAAACCATTCTTCTAATTAACTGAAGAGAGGTAAAAACTAAGAAGCAAAATACCTTTTCTACCCACGAATCTTTGTACTCCACAATGAATTGGTTTCTTAATTTAGAGATGAGCTCCATCTATACAGAACAAAAGACATAAATGTTAGTTATGCAATTAGAACAATGCGGCCCATTAGCAAATGACACTTCTATAGAACTAGAAACCAAACAATGCATCATGCAAAGGGAAATATTTTAGAAAAAGTCACAAGTATTATGTATTCTATTTAAACTGCTATTTGAAGCACCAACCTCCAGATGTGCAGATCTGCGAGAGCGCTCGGTTTGACGAGCAAGGCGAATCTTCTTCAACACATATCTATATAATCAAAAGACACAAGTGCAAAAGCATTACCAATAATGATTTATGGAATAGCAAATGTTGTTGTTTAAACATTTAAGTGCACAACTGGAAAGAAACAGACGAGAAAAATAAATAAATAAATAGAGGTCAGGTAGGTTAGTTTCTCACTTTTTCTTTTCATGCTTATGTCTCACAAGAAGCGCAGAACCAAAAGCACCTTTTCCAATTTGCTCAAGTATTTCATACTGCTCCATGTCATCAATTAAGAGAATTCCCACCCCTGGTTACATTCCAAGTCAAACACATTGAATCCTTACAGAGAGGTTAGATGACAAAATAATGGAGGGCAGGTAAATAATTAAACCATATTTGGAAGTTACAGAGACAATTATTGTACTGCACTGTGTGACTGAGAAGGGAAACTACACTAGCAGCGAAGTTACTCAAGAATTGCATATGCTTACAAGTTAACCCTTTCCCTTTATCCCTTCTCAAGGTAGAATAAGAAAAGTACAACGCAATACAACGGTGATTATTGCGAAAAAAAGAAACGAACAAATATAATCGATAATCAAAAGAAAACAAATAAAGCAAATAAAGTAGTCAAAAACCGGGTCCAGCAATGCTCGTTAATTACAGAATACAGAACAATAAGATCACGCGGTAAAAGGGAAATAAACAACCCTGGATCACACCAAGTTAAGTACCAAAGTTGAACAATCAGGGAGTTTAGTTAATTACTTGACAAATAAGGCTTCACCACAAAAATTATTCACGTAAAGAGTTATTGTGTTTCCATTCCCTGGCGAGAAACCTATAGAAATAGAAAGTGTACATAACGTGTGTCGCAAATGTTTCCTTCATTCAACCAGCCTCGCTACTCGAAGCAGTACTAACAACTACTAAGATCACTACGCATAATTAATGATTTGCTGGTTTACCTACATTTCACGAAAGAACAAGTGTCCAGAATAATTAAGCAGTAACAGAAACATTAAGCCGAAAAGACGACGAATCAGAGGCAACGAAGTGGAATGCAGAAGGAAAAAATAGCATCGAAGAGGATGTGAACAGTGCAAAGGAAGAAAACGGAGAGAAATCTAAACCGGAAGCAGGGAAGGTAAAAAATAAAAAAGGTGAGTGAAGAGAGAGCAGGTAGAAAAGTTGAATCAGGTAGAGAAATGAGAGTAAAAGGCAAAATGCACCTGAGTTGAGTGAGTCGGTGGTTGCGAGAAGCAAGGTGAGGCTAAACGGATCGAAGGGATCGAAAATGTAGAAGTAAGAGGAGTCAGAATGCGAAGTTGAACATTGGCAGGGGAGGCGCAAAACGACACCGTTGTTCCGGGAGAAGAAGCAGTAGACGAAGTTGCAGAAGAAGCTCTTTCGCCATTCTGGTTCAGAGAGAGAAAAGTACAAATCCAGAGAGAGATTGCATTGCAGTGTTATTATTTATTAAACAACTTGGTTGAGAGAGAGAGAGAGAGAGAGTGAGATGAGGCTAAAACCAGTGTCCCGTGAGGGTGAGATTTTTACTTTGACAGATGCAGGAGAGAGGAGAGAGTAATGGGAGTGAGTGAAGGAGGGGAAGTGATAGGTGAAGTTAAAACTACACTGATATTATTATTTATTATTATTTTTTTATTATTATTATTATTTGCCTGATAAACAAAAATGAGTGAAATTATTATGACGCTCTTGTTTCCCGTTTTGTGAAAAGGAGCAGAGACAGAGGGAAAAGTGAAGGACTGGAAGGTGGGTTGTCTGTTGTCTCACACCCTGCTCAATAGTAATATCTTCACCCCCTGCTTTATTGGGTTTTGTAATCCCGTTTAAACATGAAAATAAAAATAAATTATAAAAGTCTTCAAATGCATTCAATATAATAAAAATTATATAGTTGTCTCTTAAAAGGATTCAGCTCCTACCAACACTGATGCACGTTCTTAAATAAAAAGAAAATGCACGTTAGAGAGAAATACAAAGGAACTACAATTAACAAACTAAGAACCTGTACTTATCTCCGATTAAGATATTTAATGACACGATTCGAGTAAGGAGAGAAAGAGAGTGGTGTCACACTAACACGTGATACTTGGTGTCCAAACTTTATTGCATTTGTTTTTTCCTCTTACTTCATATTATTTTACTCTGACTTAGTTTTGTGGTTTTCAGAATATTACCCAATGGAATTTAATATGCTAACAACACGAGTTAATGTGGCAGAGTTCATACTTTCTATATAGCGTATTCAAGTGTATAAGAAGGTGTCAGAGATAGCTTATATCACGTCTTCTCTTCAGATTCTTTCCATAGAATCATTTTCTCTGTGTTCGTAGATTTTTTTGTTCTCTCGTAATTTTTAGGTTAAATAGTCGCTTTAATTTTAACTTTTTATTAAGTTCAATTTTATCTTTCATAAAGGTAATGTATTATTTTGCACTTTAATCTCCTTATGTTTGGGTTCAAATACTATTTAGAATGATGGAAAAGCGTGAAAACCTGTATTTGTATAAGTTTATTTGTGATGATTTTCGGGCGCAGATTTGTGAGAGATGTGAATAAGATCTTCGGTGTTGAGCGAAAATTATTGAGAAAAGCCAAGTCATAAGATACTAAAATACGAAACTAACCTCCCTTTTTATCACAGTTTACTAACAAAGATTTGCCTCTGTCTCTCATGCATGGAGGGAGTCCAGAGATTCCAGCACAGTGAATATTCCTTGATGGTGATGCAGCACAGTCAATATTATAATAATACGGTGAATATTATAATAATAAAAATTATTATTATTATTACAATAATAAAAATTATTATTATTATTATTACAATAAAAAAATTGTATATTTCATATTTTGTTTAAACTCACCACTTATAATTTACTCCATTTAATTTCGACTATTCACATCTTATTTTCAATTTATTTTACACAAAGACAAAATTATAATTTTATATTTTTATCAATTTAAACATTTTTTTATTGTATCAAACCTATTAAATCATTCATTAATTCTCATCAATTTTCATTTAATTTTCCTTCGTTTCTTATCATCTTTGTGTTAATTCAAACAACTTAAATTTCACTTATATTTTTAATATTCTTTTTAACAGACAAAATTGTAATTTTATACTTTTATCAATTAAAATATTTTTATTGCATTAATACTATCAAATCATTTCATTAACTCTCCTAAACTTTCATTTAATTTTCCTTATTTCTTATCACATTTTTTTAATTTAAACAAATTCAGTCTCGTTTTTTTCCTCTCAAATCTTCTAATCAAATACATATAGGATGGCAACAGGGCGGGGTGGGTACGAGTTTCGCTATCCCATATTCATTCCCGTAGAAAAAATTCATTTTCATCCTTATACACAAATCAAATCTAGTGGGTATCAAACTTTTGTCTCATCCTCATCCCCACCGGGAAACGAGTATAATCTCGTACTCATACTCATATTCATTTTCTTACTACTTCAATATTAATTTTAATTAATTTTTATAAAATAATAAAAAATTACGATAAAGGAAACATAATATTATCAAATATTCAATATTAGGAGCAACATTGTTTCTTCGATATCAAATACTTTAAAAAAAATTATAATTATTTACATTTTAGATTATAATACCAAATAAAATTTTATGAGAATCAAAACATTTATTAAATTTGCAAAGATCAATGAAACCGTTGATAAAATTTAAAAATACTTTTACAAAATATATAAAAGGAAAACAAATATTCAAATTAAATATATTTTAAATATTTGTTTACTTCAATTTTTTAATTTCTAATGAATCTATTTTTTATAAACTAATAAAAGTTATAATACATCACTTCATCAAAATGACGCAAAGAACAAATAATAAACATAATAATAACATTTTTGACATAGATCTTGTATCTTTTAAACTTTAATATATCTTGGATGGTGATAAAAAAATATTCATGGCAATTACATTCAATTTTTATATCGTAGTAAACTAAAGTTATTTATACAATTATAGTGAAAAAATTACAGTATAATTTATAATAAGTTAGAAAATAAAAAATAATTGGATAAAATATATTGAAATAGTATTCTGCATGATAAAAATAAACAAAAAAACAAAAATATTAAAAAATTAACAAATGTGTGTCTTAGAAACGATTTGAGAGAGCAGTGAAATAAATCGCACAAAAAAACTAAATGTATAATTAAAGGTATAATAAGATGAAAAATATCTTAGAGATCTAAGCAAACTTTTCAAATATCAATGTATATACTCAATGGTTGAGAAATAACGAAATTTGTTTTAGCGAAAGAAAATAGTTCTTCAAATGAAACAAAAATGAATAATAATAAATATATAATATATTTTTTATGTTACCTAGTAAATGAAAGGTTTATGCTATTAAACAATTAAATTGAGAGTATTAATCATTCTCATGTAAAAGAAAAATATATAATAAATAAAAATATGAAAAAATAATAAAAATATTCAAATGTGAGACATACAATATTTTTAATTGACATACATCATTTTAATGCGGATGATTTTCATGACAACCCAAATAATTAGAAGAAATAAAAAATAAAAAGTGTATATATATATATATGGTTACTTAATTAATCGTGAATGTTTTAATAATTTAAATGGGGGCGGAGATATGGCGGGAACGGGTATTATGGTGGGGATATACAAATCCACATACTCATCCCCATACCCAATTGAAAAAGTCGGGATTCCCCATATCCATACCCAATCAATGCGGGGATTTCCCGTCAAAATGGGGACAGGTTCGGACAATACACACGAGGACGGGTTTATTTACCATCTCTAAATACGCACTTCAAAATCCATCATCTTTAAACACAAACACAACCTAAAATGAACCGATTCACACAACCATTTCAATTTTATTTTGTTACATATTTTAACATTACACGAATTAAAAGCCACCATAAAATATATTTTTTTGAAATTTAACGAGAATAACGTTTATTTATCTCTAAAACAATCTAAAAAAAATTAAGAGTTTCTTATTGTTTTATTTTTTTTTTCAAATCTTCTCGTACCGACAAGGTTTTTGTTATATTTTATAGGGATGATAATATAGGTCGATTTGACCTATTTAGGTCTAAACTGTCTTACAAAGAAAAGCACAAACCAAAATACATGGTCCGCCCGCAAATCCATAAGCTGCTCCACATTTTTGAAACATCATAATTTTAAAAATTAATTTGTTGCTTTTAAATAAATTTAAGGATGCAAAGTTGCACATGCACTGATCAAATTAGTTTGGAGATAAAATATTCCATAAAGATCATCTAAAGAAAGTAATATTCTACAAGCTCAAAAAAACTATATTCTACAATAAAACAAGGCATAGACATGAACATTAAAGATGCAAAACAATCACAATTCAATATAAAAAATAGTGTAATAGCCCAATAAAAAGCAATCCAAAAACAGTCCAATAAAAAATAGTCCAAATTAACAAAGAGTTCAAGAAGTGGTTCACACTTGCATTCACAAGTTGAAGTTTAACATTGTGTTCTTTTTGGAGGATTTACTGTTCATGTGGAATGAGAATAGAGGATTAACAAGTGATCACCTTGTTCCTTTGGGGGTGATAGAGGGTGATATCGAGCGATGATCGGGGGTTCATTCAATATGCAATCTCCCTGTGCATGGTGATCAGAGGGTGACACACTCCAATTTACAAAATTACCCCCTCATATTTCAGTTTTCCTGCATGCGATTTATTCTTCTCCTTGTTATGAAAACAACATAATAAAAATTAATAACACAAATAAAAAATTATTACTTCTAAAGTTACTGTTAAAAATAAAATAAGATCTTCATATAAATAAATTATTTTTCACCTTACATATTAAATTTATTTGCATACCAAATATATTGTATTATTCGTTCTTTTATAAATAATTTTTTTATAATTTCAATCATTCAATAAATTTTATAAAAATAATTCTAAATAATTTATATATCATTTTATATTACTGTTAACAATAGTGACATTTTGATAATTTAAATTTTTTATCTATTAAAAGTGGTTTTTAATATGTCACATTAGTCAATCCAGTCATAAACTTTCACAATCTTCTCTCTCTAATCCACTACAAAATCACCTCAAACCCTTTAAAAGAACCAACACCAACTTCATTCTATAATTCTTCCAATCTGTTACTCTCCCTCTCCCTCAAATCATTAATCTCAAAAGAACATGGTCTAAGGCTGTGTTTGGATTTGAAAACGGATTTGAGAGAGTGGATTGAAAAGAAAAGGAGGTGAATGTGGGAATATTTGATTAAGGAAAATATGATAAGAAATGAGAAGAAAATTTATAAAAATTTGTGATAAATTGATTGATATAGATAATAAAAAACTTAATTTTATTCATTTTAAAATAAAATATATATTAAAATAAAATTAATTGCTTTAAATATAATTTTTAATTAAAATAAAATAATTGTAAAATAAAATATATTTATAAATATCTAAGTATGCTTTATTATTATTGAATAAAAAATAAAAAATATTTTATTTAATTTTAGTTTTTCATTATTTTTAACAAAATATGAAATTGTTTTCTAGATAAAAATTAATGTAAAATTTAAATAATTCAATTTCTTTACATTTCTCACCTCTCATATGTGAATAAAGTTTCACACAATTTTTTTTTGTTGAGAAACCCTTATATTCTACCACGATGCATGCAAAATCATTGCATTTATGCGGACTTGCAGGTCAACGGGCTCAATACGTCAATACGTCAATAATTAGAAATAAAAAGAACATAATTGTGTTAGGTTATGCATGTTTGCAGATCAACGGACTCAATACCTGGATCTGTCCCACATTTTTTTGTGGACCATATAGTTAGACAAGTTCTGCATTGTCATCCCAGGCAATAAATATAAAAATATAGAATATATTTCAAAAAAATGAACATAAAATTATTATTATTCTTATCTATATTATTAATTTAATTATATGAATTTATTTTGATTACTATAACTTATTTTTTATTTTCTTTAATATTTTTATTATTATAATTATTGTTTTTATTTTATTATTACTTTTATATATTGTTATTATTTTATGAATTTATTTTTATTATTATTGTTATTATTAATATTTATGATTTTCTAATTATTACTATTATCACTTTATAAATTATTTTGATTAATATTATTATTATTATTATTAATTTTTTATCGTTAATATTATGAAATTATTATTATATAAACTTATCTATATTATATTATTATTTTTATTTTTATTTTTATTTATTATTTAAAATATTTTTACTATTGCATTATATTGTGTTACAATGACTATAATATAAGCTTAATTGTGTTGTAAATTTAGAAACTTTGAATTGAGTCCATACTAAATTTTCATAGTCAGATGAGTCATGTAAATTTTACAACTTTTTAATTAAGTATATGTCATTAGAGTTATAAACTCATGTGAATGTAAATTTAAAAATATATTTAATTTAATAAAATAAGGTAATATTAACTATAATTTTTACCAAATGATACTTATTAAAATTACAAATGATCAATGTGGTTCCGTCTTAATAGATTGATAGGTGAGAGTAATTATTTAAAGTTGCACAATATTTATTTATTTTTTAAAGTAGAAAATAAAATGTTAGTACATGTATATTGAGAAATATGTAACTACAGATTTAATCTTTGAATTAAAGAATTTTTGGTAATTAATTTGGTATCTAATACTTTATATTATGATACTTTTAATATTTTTTTCGTAAAATGTTTGATGGTAGCAGGTGATATCATAATCTTCTATACAAATTCATGACTTTCTTAAAATAAAAGGTGAAGTAGAATAACTAGTTTGAGGTTAAAAATGTGATTTTTGAAAAAAATTAGCATTTAAAAGTTTTTTAAAATAAATCTTTAATTTATACTTTAAACTTTGATAGCAAATATCGAAGTACTAGAACTTTGAAAAATTTATAAAAGTTTAATTTTGCAAAGCAAAAATAGAGTAAATCACCTCTTCCGAAAAGCACAAGAGAATAAAAACACTTTCATTGATAACACATAAAAAATGATAAATACTTCTCTAATGGGATGAACCAAACTTTAAACTCAAGCAATATGAACGATACCTTGTCATACAAGAACACATTTGGAGGAACTTAAAATTCGTTCTTTTAAAACAAGGTTAAACAAAAACTTATCGGAGAGCTGTTTCAGAGTTTGAATTTTGTATTTTGAATCAAAGAGCTCAACTTAATTCATAGAAAAAAAATTGCACTTCAATCCATTTCATAAAACGGTCCAAATAAACATTTATTGTTTATGATAATCGATTATTTCAAAGTGAATTTGAAAACAAATTTTACTTGTATAATCAATTATTTCATAGATAATAAATTATCGTAGCCTAGAAAAATATTTTGATATATTATTATAAGTTATAATCGATTATCATAACGAGAAAACATTTTTACAAGACTTTCAAAAATTTTCAAGATGATAAAGATGTTGTTGTACTACAAATGTCTTCCACTTACCATTCAAACTTTTTCCAACTCTAGTTTAACATTGAAATTTCATTCTTATGACTTAAATATAATTTTTACAAGTATTCATGATGGTTTTTGCATCCAAATAATCTTTAAGACTTCATCTTTTTCTTCATAAGTTATCATCATCAAAATATCTTTTCTTTATGATTTAAAGTTAGATATCTATCTTCATCTTAGATCAATAGACTTATATGTCTCAAATTTTGTTAACATCTCTCATTGAAAGAGATCCGTAAGCGATATTAGAACTATTAATTGTTTTTTGTGACTGACTCAAATAACTATAATATAAAATGAGTTATAATTCCTACGTATTTATGGATTCTTTGTATTAAAAGTCTTTCTAATAAATGTTTTAGACAAATGTGTCCTTTTATGATAAACTGACAGTATAATTAAAGGTCAATGTTTTGGTGGAACTTACCAACATGGAAGAGACTCACACCTGAAAGTAGATAATGGGATCCCAATTTTGAGTTAAAGTTTATATTGGATAAAAATAGGAAAAAACAACATCATATAAGTCAAAAATACCAACACACTTATTGTCTTCAGATTTGAGTTCTCATATAGTCTTAGGAAAAAACAACAACATATAAGGTTTAACAACACTACATGCCAACATTGCTCCCCCACCTATTTAGGGTTTTCTTTGAAAGGAATGTATTAGAGAAGTCACAAGTAAGGCCTGACACATATCCATCAATTTCCCTTTGAAAAGTGAAAAAAATCAAAACACCATTACCAATCATCCAAACCAAATAATTTGTGATTTCAGTAACGAGAAACACGACCTTTTTGTGCCGATCAAAAGTGGCAACAATATCTACCAGATTGAAATTCCTGGGTTCTGCTTTCCCTTTGGTGAATTCAGTTCTTCTCATCATTTCCTATTCGTAATGTTTTGTTTTAACTCGCTTCAATCAATACATTTCTTCACAAAATGTGTGGGTCGTTCGCAAACCGTAGAAAGCATAATTTCCACTAATTAATATATTTTTGGTTAAAATATTCAATTGGTCCTCGTTTTTGTACCAAAATCTTAATTTGGTTCTCAAATTTTTATTAGTATCAATTAGGTCCACATTTTTATAAATGAGTAACAATCAGGTCCACATGTCACATATTTTAATATTAAATAAACTTAATATTATTAAATTTTTTAATAAAAATATCACTTTTAACAAAAATAATCATAACATCTTTATAAAAGTTAAATTTGATCGAAATTTGGAGCGCATGAAATGGATTTTTTTTAAAAAAACTTGGGATTGAAATCAAATCAAATTAACAAATATGGGGACCAAATTGAGAGTCATACAATAACTTGACACGTATCATCATATTAGATTGACACGTGGCACACTACACACGTGACACATGGCATAAATATTTTAAAAAAACTAAACTAAAATTAAAAAAATTAAAAAATTAAAAAAATAAGGAGCTGATATGTGACACCTATTTAATGGTGTTAGTTCCATACTAATATAAAAGACCTAATTGTTACTCATTTACAAAAATATGGACCTATTTGAAATTGATAAGAATATGAGTATTGAATTGAGATTTTGATATACAAACGATGGTCAATGGAGTATTTTAACCTATATTTTATTTATTATTATTATTATTATATTACTATCATTTTATTAAAAAAAATCTATTAGTTTCTATTTAACATTGTTACATTGAAAAAGAGAATGCCTTTATATATAGGTATACACTACAAAAAATTAAAGTAAATATGACAGTTTTAATACGGCGGTTCTTAAAAACTGTCATAATTTGCTTTATAATATGACAGTTTTATAACTGTTATATTGTGCATACAAATTATGACATTTACAAACATCATTATTTTATATTAGACTATTGTTTTTTGCATCTCGCGCCTATCTCTCTTTTGCATTCAATGTTTAACCCTAGAAGAAACGTAATCAGGTGTGCTACCTTTACTGAACGAAACAAATGAAATCACAATCAGCCTCCCACAACACCTCATTGTTAGCCATCGCAACACCTCACTGTCAGTCAATGGCTTTGTTGGCAAGACTAGTTAGGAACATGCACAATCTTTGTTAGCTTTTTGTTTTCAACATGTACACCTTTGGATGATGTTGGATAATATAAACTTTTTTAATATGCAGTATGAATGAAAATATTTGTGTTCAAAATTTATCTATGTGATAATTTTGTTTACACTTTCTGCTTTTATAAAAAACAAGTTAAATAAATAAAAAAATAATTTTACATTCAAATTACACCAATTCAAAAATATTATATTATATTTTATTACTAAAATTCTTTGTAAGTGTTGTTCTTTGCACTAAAATTCTTTTAAAATAAATAAATTAAGACAATTTTAAATGTCATTATTTACGTAGTGAATATGACAATTTCGACTACCATTATTTGTGCAATGCATTAAATGACGGGTGTTGCGGCGCTTCATACAAGATTGTCATATTATACTTTGTGACGGTAGAATATATGGCGGTATGTGGTCCTGCCACACGTGCAAAATACGATGATCATAAGCGTCATATTATGCAACAAATAATCATCGTATTTAACACGATTTTTTGTAATGATGGATATATAAATTAAAAGAAAAAGGGCAATATAATTGATCTTAACATTTTTTTCTTCCTAACATTTTGGTTTTTATTTATTTTATTTAATATATTGGTTTTTGCATTTTGATAAATAGCACTTCAATAAATTTAAAAACCATTTTAAAACAGATTTAAATGCTATGTATTAAGACATAGATGCAGCACATTTGTCTGGTAACTTTGGGTTGAGGCATGTAATGAGGAAACATAATAGCATAGTTGTTCTTAAGATTATATATACATTATACATATGAACCCACTTGGAAAACATTGTTGATAAGCATCTTTTTGTACTATGATAATTATTTACGTATCTCATAATATAATTTGAAATAATAAAAACATTTGAATAAGAATACACACCATAAAACAGATTGTGGATGAAGATGGGTTTTTGTTATGTGGGTTATAGAAGTTGAAGGCGTTGTGTTAAATGATTTGTTGGAGTAATTTTTTGAAGAGTAGATTTGGATCGGAAAAAATTGATAGGATTTGGGCCGAAAGATATTTTGTTGGTGAGTGGGGTGGGCTTGGTTGATAGGCGTTGACTTTGACGAAGAGATTGAAGGAAAGGTTTGAGAGAGTAGGAGCAGGAGATGCACGTGCAGTGGAGGTAGTGTTGTTGGTAGTGTGGACGTTAGCGGAGAGAATAAGACAAGGGAGAGCAGAAGCACATGTGAGGTGCGTGGTGGCAGTGTATGAGATGTTTGATTGCAGACATGGGTGTGGGACCCACTCCCCAACAGCAACCTTACACCATATGCATCCATCCCCTGTCTTGTCGCTGTATGCTACATTGCTTCATCTCTTCTCGCTTCTCCCTTCCATCTCTTACTTTCTCTTCCCTTCGCTTCATCCATCTCATTTTAAATCATTATTTAGGAAAACTCAATATCAAGTTAAAATAAATTATACGAAATTATTTTATTTATAAAAAAATAATATATTACTTAATTTAGTTTTATAATTAAGAATAATCTAATTATTTTAATTTAAAAGTTTATTCATCAATTTAGATACCTTCATTAATGTTTTCCAGTTTTAATATTAAATTAATTATACCCAACAACGCCAAGAAAAGGGCGTTACTTAAAGAGTGACCAAATATTCCAAAATGATAAAAACATAACCTTTAAGGACATAAAGTGTATCTAAATATTTATTTTGTATAAAATAAAATAATGTTTTGGAAACCACTTATTCAAATTTGATTTTTAAGACATGTCAACTTAATTTTCATATTTTTGGAAAACAACCATATAAAAATATATAAACACAAACTAATGGAGTGAGCAACATCTTCACCTTGTAAAATGTAATATACATGTTAAAATTTTTTTTGCCTCATTGTAAGGCCAGTTTTCTGCCCTAAAGTCTTAAGGGCTGCCCTTGAGCTATTGGGCCTTAGGGTTGGCCCAAAAGATAAAGTCACTCGAGTCTGACCTAGTTTCTCACTTTTCAGATTTTCCTACCTTGTTGCTTAGAGCCGCAGCCGCACTCTCCCCGTTAGGGTTCCACCGTGTTGACATTCTGCCTCCCGTTTGACCGTTTCTAGCTCACGTAAGTGCTCTCAGACTCATAGTTTCCTTTCCTTGGTCTATTCTTCATAAGTTGTTGTTAGGGTTCCGATCTGACTCATTCTCGCACTGTTTTCCAACTTCGAGCCCGCTCCTAGAAGCTGTTCGTCCTCCACAGTTTGGGTGTCGAGGTTTTCAGCTAACTTGTCCAGGTACGGGAAGCTAGAACCTCACTGTTATTGTGTTTTGTGAACTGTTTTGTGGTGCACTTTATGATTCTTGAATGTGTATGTTGTGGAGATCGCTTGAAATGGGTGGTGTGTTGTTGGTTTGTGCAAAATACGTCTTTTACGGGCTGTTAAACTCGCCCAGGCGAGCATGTCTCGCCCAGGCGAGGCGAGCAGAGGCTTGCCCAGGCCTTCTCGCGCAAGTGGTCGCCTAGGCGACTCGCTCAACTTCGAGCACGTGAACGTCTCGCCCAGGCGAGGCAAGTCTCGCCTAAGCGAGAACGTGCGGAGGCCCCTGTTCCAAATTCGCGAACTTTCGCCTAGGCGAAGAGGACTCGCCTGAGCGAGAGACTCTCGCCTGGGCGAGACTCCTCAGCCTGAGCGACGGTCTGAGCGAGAATGCGATCAGTTTGGGGTTTTCATATCTTTTGGTGGCTGAACTGTATTCTATTGCACAATTATGTGATGGTATGAGCGGAAATTACCCAGGTATGCTTGTATGTCGAGGTGCATGTGTATATATATAGATATATATGATGGATTGCTATGTATGCGTGACATGATAAATGAATGATGAGTGTTGTGGGAACCTGGCATGTGAGATGCATGAGCGTTTTGGAACTAAAGGAACATGGTGTTGACATGAGGTGAGACCCTAGACTCATGGGATGGTGATGATCAAATGTATGAATTCAAAGTGTGATGCGTATGAGGAATAAATCTCAGTGATGGGTAGGGAATTGTAAACATGATTTTTGATGTTCTCCTACTGCTGTTTTATGAATGTTGGTCCGTGTCAGCGTGTAATTCCTTGGGGTCTCTAGGTGAGACCTCCGGGGCTACGCTTCAGTGGTCGGGACGTAATTCCATGGCCCCTGTTAGTGGGTGTCCACGGTGGTGCCCCATCTGTATAACTAGGTAAGGATTCAAGGTAAGGACTGCATCCTGACACTCTAAGGGGCCAGTTAGTCTCACTTAGAGTGGACTGACTCCTGTGGTGAGAGTAGCAGGAGGCCTGAAATCCATTAAGGGCTAACCTTGTGGTGAGGGAAATTTGATTCATCGTAACACTTGTAACACGTAGCTCAGGATCGAGCAGCTCAGGGTCGAGCAGAGGTATCCACCACAAGTGCAAGCATCCGCTGAATCCGACTAAGTTATACGTATCCGGATGAGTCGAGTCGAGTCGTAGTGTATTGATTGAGAGTCATAACATGTTTGGTTGATTATATGAATGCGAGATGATGAAAACACTTTTGACTGTTTGATGCATATGTCGTTGGCTCTAGCTTACCCGTTTCGTTGCATGGTTGTGTTGTATGTGGCTGTTTTTCCTTGCGATGATCATCAACTTGGTTGATGGGAGCAGATGGGTGAGGTTCTCGTGGTCAATAAGCGAATGGTGATTCCGCTGCTTAGCCATCTGGGCTGGAGTTTTCTTTGTGTTTTATTTAGGGCTATGGCCCATGTATCTCTTTCAGTATTTCTACGCTACACTCTATGTTGTATTCGTATTCAACTTTCTTTTGGCATCGTGGTGTGCCCGAGTTTTGTCGGGGTTGGGTTAAGGACCCCAGGACTACGCTACTGTACTTATATTGTGTGACGTTTTCCTTTAATTTCGCTAAATAATTAAATGGGACGTTACACTCATCATCACCAGTTCAAGAATAATCGTAACATTCAAACCCTTAAGCTTAGAATCGAAGTATTACTAAAAAAAATTCATGGAGACAGACCGATGCAATATAAGGATTTTGAATATAATCTATTGTATGAAATATTTGGTTATATAAATAAAATAATTATTTTTTTATATGAATTGTAGTTACATTAACATGTAAATAATTTTTTTATAATAGTTTTATATGATAACAAATTTAAAATTTTTAAAATAGTAAGTTTTAGGAACTGCATCCCTCATATATTAATGTGGTTAAAGATATATTTTTTTTTATACTTGGTTTCTTTTCCAATGGTAATAACTATTTGTGTTTGTCACTTTGTGAGTAGTGAAGCAATGAGATTGGGCCAATAATTAGGATGTTGAAGAATTTATGGATTCATAATCTAAAAAGGAAGGGGGAAAGAGGCTAAACCAAAAGATCTTGACTTGAACAAAAATAGGGGATTTTGTGTGATGATAAGTTGAAAAGTATAGGGGATTTATTAAAGTTTGTTAGTCATGGAGTTGAATTAATTAATAAATGGAAAAGTGTGGTATGCATGGCACAGTGGAGGAGAAAAAAGCATAGAAATTATTACACTGATTCCACCCTCCTTTTATGTACACATTTTTTCTCTTTGCGTTTTCACATCCTTTTCTCTATTCTTTCTTTAGCTTTTTTTTTTTTTTTTTTTTCGTACTTTCATTCACTCATCCTAAAGCATCGAAAAAGGCTTACGTTCCACAACTTCTTCTATCTTTAACATCATTACCTAGCATTCACAGTAACACGTGTTCTTGTGCTCCAACTCCACCTCTTCATTTTGATGCTTGTCACACTTTAAAGAGCTTTCTTTTATTACCCATTAATCAAAAAACAAAATCAAGTAAACTTTAAAATAAAAAGCCATTCAACTAAATCAATTCAATTATTTCATTGAATATCATAAAACTCTTACTGAAATATTCTAACATTTATTAGTAGCAATTATAACTCAGTTTATTATTTGGACAATTAAAAGCATGTAGTTATCTTTAGCATACATAGATTAAAATTCTTATGAGTTGAATGGATGTCTCTGATTGAGATACTTAAAAGTGTGGATCTTTGCAAAAATATTATTGGAAAATGATAAGAAAAAGAAAAGTGATCTAGACTCACAAGAAACAAAAAGAAAGAAAAGAATACCACTGGTGGGCCTCTAACGATATATTGCGTCACTTCTTTGACTCTATTCTATACCATTTTATTTATCTCCTACATATTTTTCTCTCTCTTGTTACCTATCGTCTCTCTTTTGAATTATATAAAGTTTTGAATGAGAATAGTTATGGGAAGAAAAAGGGTTTATGGATGTGTTAGTAGTTCCGATTTGGGTAGTATCCTGCTGAAGAACGTGTTTCTGGTGAGAAAAAAACAAGAAAGATTTGGAAGATTGTGAATCAAGCAGAAGTAATCAATCAATCAAGAAAGAATAACGAAGATGATTTTGGCACGAAAATATATGCACTGTGTGCACTGACAACTACCTATCGAAATGAATGGTGCCATTCATTAAGAACTATAATGCCATGAAGTAACTCAGAGTACTGTAGAGTGTAAACACTGTTCCAATATTGACCTAACTAACTCCTTTTTCATCGGTACCCAATTTTTTACCCAATAGTATCGCCATGTACACAATTCAATGCTTCAAACAAAGTACAAGACTTGTTTGTCGAAAAAAATATTTTTTCATAGAATGAGTTCATAATCATGTAAATTAAATTTTAAACACGTTAAACATTTATATTATTTTAAGAAAATACCAGATGTTAAATCAATTCATTTAATAAAATATAAAATACTTTGAAAAGTGGCTTAAATGTTGTTTTGGTTCATAGTTTACCAAGGTAGAATTTTGGTTATATGAAAATTCAGTTACATAATATTGCAATTTTTTAGTGCATTGTTAATATGTTTCAAACTGCATATAGAAAATATTAGCATGTCTATTCATTCATGTACAATTAATAATCATGTTTACTAATAAATTTAACATATATATCATTAAACTCTATTAAAAGTTATTGTTATCAATAAGATAAAATATTAATATTGGACTAACATTGCTTAACTTTGAAATATTAATGATTAAACATGGTATTAAATGTTTACACTGAACAGAATTACACGTCTACTGCTCTAGGTGAATCAAAAATGAATGTAGATGATTAAGATTTAATATTTTTTTACAAAGATTGTTTTATTTAATAAAATATTTTAATTAAATGCACAAAAAGAGTTATTAAATACAAATATTTTTTCTAATATTTAGTTATATGGATAACTTGAGTCTCTCTCTTGTTTAAAATCTAAATACCAAGATGTAAAAAATAGCCTACCCACACAATATAGTTATATAGAAAAAGAATGTAAAGTTTCCCTTTATCTCAACACTTACTAACTTATTCTCATTTATTTGTTTTGTTTTTCAAAAGGTTTATATCCCTATCATGTATATACAATTTCTCTATAAATATAATGTAAGCAAACTTATGGAAAATTACTAATTAGTTAATAAATGGATGCAAATAAAACTTGTGTAATAGTTTACTAGTAATTTCCTTTGCATTGCCAAATGTAATGCGATGTTAATAAATGGGGAGATGGAAAATGGATAATTTTGGTGATCTGATGAAAATTCTAAGGATGTGGCCCCTAGCACTTGAGTACAAGATTCATTATTACTTGGTGGGTGACAAAGTTATCCATAATAGTAAAAATTTGAATGTTGGACATTAGAGATAAACCTTATGTTGGCGGGACTTTAGGGTGAGTATACCTAAACTCGTTTTCCCAGTATACTTGGACGAAAAAGACTGATGCTTCCTTTAACCTTTTGTTAGTTCCAGTGACTAGTTACAAAAGTGAAGAATGTCCTAAAGAATGTTTTCCTTCCCCTCCCTTTATTTTTTTAACAGGGTCAATGTCTTCCCCATTAAAACAAATATCAAACATCAATTGATTCCCCTCACTAAGATAAAGTAAAATACAACATAAATATCACACTTACACAGGAATAGAAATATTAATTGTTCTCATTCCTCAAACTAGCTATAGCTGTCGGTGCCACCCAAATTCTAAGCTTTTCGGATATACAATAATCAATTTTATATGCTATATATATATATAGATATATATATATATTATAAAGAAAACCAGCATCAACCAAAAAAACAAAAACACAGAAGTTACAAAAGAGTTGGTACTCGTTATTATTTTTGTGCCTGGACAAATCAATGAATTAAAACTGATCAAAATCCAAAGAAGGTACTTGCATCAAGGTTTTCTCACCTCCATGATCAACCTGCTGCTGCACACTGAAACCACCAGACCCCACTTGAGAAGAAGACTCGGCTCGTGTTTGATCTGGTTGCACTTGCTCCAGATTATTCTCAGGTGGATTATTCGTGTGGCTTTCTGGTTTTTCGGATTGTAGAACAAGTTTTCCTTCATTATAGAGACTGCTCAATTGATGAAAGTAGGGACAAGTCCTTGAGTCAAGGGACCTCTTCTTGTTAACATCCTTGGTTTTTCTGAAGTACTTGTTTATGTTCTCCCACTTCTCTTTGCACCTCTTTGCACTCCTCCTGTATCCTAACTCCGACATCCCTTGTGAGATTCTCTCCCACAGAGGCACCTTGTTCCCTTCCTTCTCCTCATTGCTGTTGCTGTTGTTGCTCACACTGCTGCACCTCAGGTTTATCAGTGCTAACACTTCGTCCTTTGGCCACCTTCTCCCAACATCGTCTTTCTCACCACCAACGTTTGGTGACAAGCTTTTATTCAAAACTGAATTTCTCTCTGCTGGGTTTATGTTATTCTGGCTATTTAGAGAGGAAGAACTAGGGTTGGGCTGAGGAACCTGAACTGAAGAGGAAGAAGTAGAAGGATTCGTAATAAGTTGTAATGTGTCTTGTGCAAGACTGGAGGTAGGGTTTTCTGTTGTAGCTGGGATGTTTTGTGAAGGATTAGGGTTTTTCGTAGTGTGAGATTTTAGGTTTGAACCATTGCTTACTACCTTGAGACTCTTGTTTGAAGCAGGAGGGACTGAGAATTTGTTCAGTATTTGAATAATGTTGGTCTGTCTATCACCTGCAATGGCTTGTTCACGAGCCATCATCTCGAGCTCCTTGTTCATCTTCTCCATCTCTTGCTTCTTCCAAGCTTCCTCTCTCGTGAACTTCTCTTCATCTCTCTTCATCATGTCCTCGAGGAGCTTGTTGTGCATCTCTTCTTGCTGTGCCATCATCTTGTGCACAATGCTCTCACAAAAACCCTTGAACATTTCAAACCTACCGGGCCTCTTTCTCTTGCGTCCCTGATTCTTTTCCGCTGCAGCATCATCATCAACATCGTGGGTTTGTTTTGTGACCGGCGCCTCAAGTTTTCCAGAATCCCCTTCTTCCAAGGGATGGTGGTCCATCTTGTCTTGTTTGTGTTGCTGGGTCTTTTCTTGGGTCCCGAGATGATCAGCACCCCCTTGATGGTAAAGCTGTTCAAGCTCACTGAGGAAGCGATAATTGTTGTTATTCTTGCCGTAATTAATGTTGTTGTTGAAGTATCTACTTTCTTCTTCAAATTTCTCCTTGCACTTCTCTGCACTCCTTTTATATCCAAGCTCTGCCAGCTTCCTGCGCCCACACCATAAATTATATAAATCCAAAAACCAACCATGGAATGAGGCATCTAAGAGCATCTTTGTCTGGAACACGTATAATAATAGACAAATTTGCTTTCTTCCTTCAATTTTCGTCTCTTCCTTCCTCTCGGGCTGAGTGTTTATGTGTGTCAAGGTGTCAGTGTGTGAGCTAAAGTGTAGGTGCACGTGTGCTTTTGTCTACCACATGAAAGGTTTTAGGTAGCACACGATGCAACCACACTGATCAAACACAAAGTGCAGCTCGTAATTAATTTTCTGTTAAAGAATTTATTGTGTTGATTTCTGAGAGAATTGTTGATGAAAAAGAGCTGGAAGAGAGACAATAACAGTAAAAAGGAAGGTATTTAATTGCAAGAATAGTATTAAGTTAATGAACGGTTACCTTGAGACATGTTCCCAAGTGAGTTCTGGGAACCAACTCTCCATGCTAGATCTGATCCTCAAGAGCGCAAGGAGTTCGTCGTTGGTCCAGGGATCAATGAGCTGGGGCAGTTGCTGGTGGCGTTGATCTCTTTGGATTTGGAAGTTCATTGGGACAGTGTTGTTTTGGTCCTTGTGGTGTTCATCTTTGTGAGGAGGGAAAGGGTGCAAGAGAGTGTTGGGTTGGAGTGGGAGTTGATGAGGGTTATAGGGATCAAAATTGGAAGGGAAGGTGGTATTGGGGGTGCCAGAAGCATGAAGAGGGAAAGGTAAGTGAAGGGGCAGTGAGGTCCTTGGAGTTATGAATTGGTGGAACTGGTCAGGTACTCCATCGAACATGTTTGTGTTTGTGTTTTGTGTTGACACTTCTCTCTTCTTTACCTCTTCTTTCCTGTGCTCACTGTAAATTAAAATCAGCAATAGCATACAACCAACTTACAAACCACGCACCAACCTCACTCTCTCTCTCTCTCTCTGTTTTCTGTCTTTCTTTCTCTCTCACATTTATCAAAGAATTTGTCCTTGCATGGAAAGGAAATGATAGCCCACCACCACACCCTTTTGGAAGAAAGTGAACTCACACCCCTAGCTACCAGACAATATTCTGTATAATAATACTGATAAATAAAATAATAAAAGAAGTGTTAATTAGCAGAGAAATTATTAAACACTCTTCCTGGATTAATTATCAAGTGATAACGATATCAATCAAAAGAAAGAATTATTTGTCATGCATCTCTCGCTATCAGGAAAAATTCATGGGAATTAATTGTTAATATTTTAGAAGATGATGATGATTTTGGTAATATATTTTAGAAATGAAAATGTGGTTTTCTTGAAGAGGTGAATCAGAGCACGTTAGAAATAAAAAAGAAGCATATCCAGTGGTTTTTAGCCTTTTTCCCATTTGCAAATAAAATCCAAAGTGATCTTTATGATGCGTTGTTATTCCTTGTAGTGGAAAAAGTTTAGACAGAAGGATGAGAAAATGGATGCGAGTTGAGGGAGAATGATTGGCAGGAGTATATAGAAGAGGATGATGCAGTTGCTTGAAGAAGAGGGAAGTGTGTGACATGATGGGATGCATGATTGGGGATTGGGGAGGACGCGCGTGGAGGGAGAGTGAGGTGGAAAATGGGAGTTGGAAGAAAAAATAAAAATAAAAATAAAATTTTTTGGTTTGGTTGTCACTGGGCCACTCGAATCCTATGCAGTAGCTGATGCTCATGATGGTGTAATTAACGGCATCCGAATGGCAGGACACGTGAAAACATGCAGAGGATGGGACCAATTATTTAAGGATGGGAATCTTCACATGGTACAGAGGATACAGTGCTACAGTACAGCCTCACTCAAAATATTTCAATTTATTGATGGATATGTTGGGCCTACTATTCCATGTAGAGTTTGGATCTAAGAGCGCCAACAATAAGAATATTTCCCCCACATTCAACCATTTACTTTCCCCTTTCCGCCACTTTCTTTGCATTTCAGTCCTCCCTCTCTATCATATTATCACCGCCATCCCTCGGGGGGGTGGGCGAAATAAGAAAAGGGGGGTGGGGTAAGTGGTTAACCAGGTTGGAATGAGTTGTGGAAAGAGATATGTCATAAGTAGCAACTTCTTCTTCTTCTTCTTCTCATTAGATTGCTTCAATCTCCACCCTTCGTACCTCTCTCTACCTGCCAGTTTTTTTTTTCCCCTACAACCTTTTCAGTTTTGACCTATTTCACTCAAAACGGAGGAGGGGGGGCATGCCTTGCTTCCAGCTGCATTTATTTTTATCTTCAAAACCTTTTCTCACTACTTTGTTTGCATTATGCACCTCGTTTTGGAATAGAGTTTTGGTTCCATGTGAGCGTGCCTTTGTCTTCTCCTTCAACCTTTCAATTTTATCTCAATTATTGAAAAACCATTGTGGGCCGAACTTACGTCAACATACCCAAAACTAAAATAAATGGGTCGTCTTTGTGGGCTTCTTTTACTTTTGCAAGTACCGCTGGATAGTTAAGTAAGTAATACAAAGTACACTGTCATGGCTTTTGGATCGCTCATACAACTTCATCTCGGTGGTGAACAAAGTAAATACAATGACAATTTTACAGTTACTAACCCCACTCCCAAAATATCACGTATCTAATCAACTGTTCGTAGAATTTATTTATTTATTTTTGTCGAAATCGACCAGGAAATTTATTGAAGAGCGATTTCGTAATAACAAATGGTTTAAATTTACATCATGCAAATAGGCCTGTGAATTTGTTTATTGCTACTTAGATTTAAATATATATTGTACTATCAAATTCTATAACGTTACTCAAACATAAATCTTATTGAAAACTAAGAATTATCTGTGGCTACTCCTATTCATTTGGTCATCTTATACTCGTTTTTCACGAGTTTCTATTATCCTTTCGTGAATCACAAGGACACTCAAAGGTATACGTTTCTCCCTTTTATTTTAAAATTTATAAAATATTAATTAACAGTTCTTAGATTGTGACCATGGGTGAAACCAATATACATTAATCGTCGGTTCTCAAATGGATAATTCATTCATCTTTTTTAAATTTGTTAACCAATTTATTTCGAGTCACAATGTAAGAATAAGGTAAGGATAATCTGATTTAAATATGATCCAATATCTCTATTTTGCGAAAAAGAAAATGAGTTGAGAACCATCTTTCTTAGTTTTGATATAACTAAATCCATTTATCTTACCAAAAACTTGTCGAGGGTAATCTCTTTTCATTTGTATATACGGCTTAAAATCTTTAATCTATTACAATTTGTTAGAGAGTTAACCGAAAAAAAAAAAACTAAAAAGTCATAAAATAAATAGCTTTTAATAATTAATATATATCAATCATATTGTTTGATGAGGGGAATATACCTATTTTCAATTAGTGTGGTACAAATCATCATTAGATTGTGATTGGCACGTGGATTAAGATTTCTCAACCTAGTCAATCTAAAGATGATATTATCCAAAGTCATTAACTAATTAAATAAAAACAACAAGAGGCACTAAAAACATTCGTAACGCGCCCCCAAAATAGATTAATTCATATATTGTTTCGCTACATAGATACATTCTTAAAATTTTAAAAAAGTGAAATTTAAAAGCTACTTAATTTTTTTTTTTTGTCGTAGTAGAATTTTTTATTAACAGTTTTCTTGTATGCTGAACATTTATAAAATTATTTATAATTGAAAAGTTACCAAAAGAGCTAATAAATAAATATTCAAATTATAAGCAATTCGACAAAATTTAGGAATGCCAAATTTATATTCAAATTTAAATAACGAAATCCCTTTGACAACGTATACAATAATTCGTTTTTAATACTTCTATCTTATCTTAAAGTCTAAGAATGTAAAAGATTATCACACACGTTCTACAAAATGGAACAATGAAGCAATAATAATGAAAAAAATATATATACTAGTGGGACAATATTACTTTACGTCATTAAAATAGCACTCTTCACTTAAAATTGACGTTAATATTCACAGAGTGACGTAATTGTAATTGCAAGAAATATATTATATATCATCACTTACATATTTAACCAATATAAATTATATTTTTAAGGTTATGTTGGGTTTTTTTATTTTTTATTATTTACATTTTTGCGACTTTAGTGCATCATTTTGTTGTGATTGTTTATATAACTTTTTTCTTTTTCTTTGTTGATCTCTCTACACAAGTTATATTGGTAATTGTACTTTTAGGTCAAAAATCGAGAATGGTTCACTCGAACCAAATGTCAAAATAGACTAATTGAACCAAAGATCGAGACGAGTTGATATGGATTAAAATTAAGATGAGTCGTTCAGGCCAAAAATTTTGATCTAGACAAAAGTGTTAAGTTATAACAAAATGAGATATAATAAAATTATTGACTTAATTCAGGAAAAAAAATCCATAAACTAGTCATACAAATTTTTTAATAAGATTTTTTTGATTTTGTGTTCTATTTCTTGTACTCTCCACATGAATCAAATCACATCTCAATCATATTTTAAGTATATTTATCATTCAAGATAAATTGATATTTTTATTATTCAACATTGTACTTTAATATAATTTATTTGACTTATTTTTCTTTCGACAAAATCAAACTTTAAATTCAATTTCCATTTAAAATTATTATCAATAATTGGTTCAAAAATGGAATGAATAGTAGTAAAATATTTAATATCTTTTATTTCTTTTCAAAATTGAATAAAACATTAGTAAAAAAAAAATACTTAACCGAATAGAAGGATGACTATTAAAATCAAATCACACATTTTAATTCAATAAGTTAACGGATTCAAATTAATTGGAGAAAATAAAAATAAATAAAAGAACCTTAAAAAGAGAAATTTTATAAATAGTAAAAATATAATGAGTTTTGTTTTTTTTAAATACCTAAATTAATAATTTTGAAATGAAATACCCAAATGATGTTTTGACTGTCACTCCCTCATTCCTTTTTTAGTATAATTTTTTCTAATAAAAGTTTACCCTTTTGTCTTTTATTTTTTAATTTTAAAGATGACATACTTTGTATTCTGTTCTGTTATACTCTTAATTAACATGAAAATAAAAATATTAGTTATAACAATAGAGAAAAGAATTTAATAACACAAATATATATTGAAATAAGAAAATAAATAAAATAAAATAAATAAGTTGCTTAAATTATATTAAAAATAAAAAATAAACAATTTTCATGATTTTTTTTTAAAATAACTATTATAAATAACATTATATGTATATATATCAGAGAAAGAGAAAGTAAATTCCTAGTTTGGTAACAAAATATATTCTGACTTTGGTGCTGCTTTTGAAAAAGAATAGTAGTGAGGTTATTCATAATATTTATATAAATAAATACAAGTGGAATCTTAAAAACAAGTTAAAATTACAAAACCCTTCATCTTCCTTAAACCCTACGCTGCTTAGACGACCCTCGTATTTTCTTTCATTCACATACGGCGATGGCGGATTCTTCAAGCAACTCCAAGGATAAGAACAACACGCGCCTCTACCATCCCTACCAGGACCTCAACGTGCCAATCCAAAAGCTCTATAACCTCCCCACCGCACCGGAGCACCTCTTCTCGGAAGAAGCCGCCAGGACCCACCGCTCCTGGGGCGACAACCTCCAGTACTACACCGGCACCGCCTACCTCTCAGGTGCAATCATCGGCGCCGCCAGAGGCACCGTCCAGGGCCTCCGCGAGGCCGAGTCCGGCGACTCCCTCAAAATCCGTCTCAACCGAATCCTCAACTCGGGTGGCCACGCGGGCCGCAAACTCGGCAACTCGCTCGGCGTCCTGGGCCTCATCTTCGCCGGCCTCGAGAGTGGGATGATCCACGCCAGGGGCACCGATGACTTAGTCAACAGCGCCATCGCTGGACTCGGCACCGGAGCACTCTACAGGGCCGCCGCCGGACCTCGATCCGCCGCCATTGCCGGCGCAATCGGAGGGATCGCCGCCGCCGTGGCGGTTGGAGGGAAGCAGGCTTTGAAGAGATACATACCAATCTAGCGAATGATTAGGTTAAGAGAGTAAAATGGGGACGGTAGCACAAATTACACTAATACTTTTAAATTGTTTCTCTTTATTACAATTTTGTTGCTGTAGCACAGTACAGTGTTTATTGCCATTAGCTTGCAATTTGTAAAGTCTCCCCGTGTATTTAGTTAGAGCACAATTCAATTATTAAGAAATCTCTCTGTACTCATTCCCAGCTAATACAGAAATTGTGCTAATTGTTACACAACCAATGTGATGAAAATTAACTCGACATGCATGACCCGGTACTTTTTACATGTTTGTTTCGATTTAAACTCTTCACACATGGAATCCAGTCCAGAGTTTTTTTTTCTTAGAATATAAATAACTCAAATTCAAAGTTAAGATGTGTGCGAAATATTAAATAAATAATAAAATTTAATTAAATTAAAGAGATTAAATTTACGTATTTTAAGAGATGAATAATTAAATTAGTTCAAAGTTTCGAAATGTACGAATTCTAAATTTCATTGAAAGTTAAATGTGTGTTCGTTTCGGTGTATTTAGGAGATGGATTAGGAGGTATAAAGGTTGTTCGTTTAGCATGATATCCAGGCGAGGTTTGGGAAGAATTTGAAGGATACGTTGATATTGTAATCCCGCTTAATAAGATGGGATTTGAAGGAGAGTTCTATTAAAAGACCCATTTATCCTCATCAAATTAAATTATTCACGTGTTGTGCAATGCTGGTGGCCTGAGAATTTGAGAAATCCCCTACGCTTCGTGCCCTAGAACGGATATGATTCAGCTTACTTGTGCCTTGGAACGGATCTAGTGCAACTTGGATAAGCTTGGAATCAATCCAGAAGTAGCAGATCCGATCTCCAACTGTGGAATCGATCCAATGAAGCTTGGAATCGATCCAAGAAGTGGCGGATCCGATCCCTCCATGCGTGGATCGTGAGTTGCTGGAGTTGGCACATTGAGGAACTTTCTTGGCTCATGGGAGAGTGGATTGGAGAAGTTCTTGGCTCATGGGAGAGTGGAATCGATCCGTGATTTCGGATCCCATCCATAGTCGAAGCTGTTTTGTTGTGGGTGTATGAACTGTGTTCCTTTTTTGCAGGTGGTGTTCGACGATGGGGTACTGATCTTTGCATGCTCTCTCCAACAATACACCACATCATGGGAAGTGATGTACTGGTACTAATTTTTAAATTTCAAATAAAATGATATTCACAATTGCTTGATAAAATTTATTTCAATACTATGATTATAAATAATTTATCTTATTAATTTTTTTGTAAATTATTTATTTAAAGTGTATCATTAAATAAAAAATTTAAAAATTTATTAAACTCATACAAACACAAATTTATACTACTTATTACATAAGGGTAAAATGGTAAACTCTCTTTTAAATATATTAAAACATTTTTTTAATCTATTATATTAATCAAATCACTCACTAATTCTCACAAACTTTACTACTAAATTCACTTATAATCACCTTTAAATCTCTTTAAAAAAAACAACATACCATTCACTTTCAAATTCACTCAAACCCATCCTCTCCCCCTCTCTCTCAAATCCATCTTTGGAAGTGAACAAAGCCTAAGGGACCAAAAACATATTTAAGCCAAAAAATAATTGCTTCATTGTAATACTCCATCCAAACACATCATAAGACAATAATGTTATGAGTCTTTATTATTATATAGTGTTTAACTTAGTCTATTTTATCCCATGTGAGACTTTTGATTCACACTTGGACTATTCCCAATAATCTCTCCTCAAGGATGAGTTCTTTTTTATTTTTTATTTTTTTTCCTATGATATATTTTCCTTCATGTGTATGGTGACCCCCTTTTTGGTTGTGATTATGCAGTCAGTTACTTCGGTGAACCCTTCTTGGTTATGATTATGCGGTCAGTCACCCGAACCATCAGCTCTATATCACTGATGGGTTATATTTTTTCATATATGGATTATGGTTATTTGAGAGGTTGTGGTTCTATATATATTTGACATTAGTCTTATGCATATAAGACATTTGACACCATTTTTACCCCAAAACTTTAAGACAATGGTGTTATGGTTCTTTATTCTTATATAATGTTTAACTCGTCTATTCTATTCAATGTAAAACTTTTGACTTACACTTAGGCTATTTCCAACTGTCTATACCCCCGAGTCTAGATTAAATTGAATCGAGATGTATTTGTCCCTAATTGAGACTGAAATGTACCTTAGACTCAACTGACACATCATCAGACAAATCTCGAGTTCGGATTCTATTATGAGTAGTCTTAACTTAATTTTCTTTATTTGTACAGACTATTAGTATATTAACAATATTATATAGAAGTAATATTATATTAATATTGATATTCTTTATCTTAAAGATCTATTATAAAATATATTTTAGGTATAATTACTGATTTGGTACCCCAACTTTTTCGTTAAGTTCAATTTGGTACTCAAACTTTTGGTTTGTTCAATTTAATACCCCAATTTTCTAAAGAGATTCAATTTGGTCTTCTCCGTTAAGTTGGAATTAACACTGTATCCCTACAGGACATGTGTCAAGCCATGAAATTTTATTTTATTTTTTTTTCAATTTTTTTTTTCAAAAAATTTTAAAAGTGCCACGTGTCAGTTTATCATCGTGCCACGTGTCAGCTTACAATCATGCATGTGGTCGTGTAATAGTTGTTTTTAATTTAATACCCTAATTTAAATTTTTGGTTCAATTTAGTACCCCAATTTTTTAAAATGATCAAATTTCGTCCTCTCCCATTTGAGACCAAATTAGTAAATACATGTTATAATTTCGTCCTCTCCCATTTGAGATCAATTTAGTACCCTATATATACATGTTACAATAACTTTTTCTAATATATACATCAAACCATTTCACCTAAATACTTAAATTATTTTATTTTTTACATTTTAACCTTTGTAATTTTTTACACATGAAATTTTTTATACTTGTAGAAAATAAAATAATTTGTATATTTAGGTGTAGTGATTTGATGTATAAATTCAAAACAATTATTTTAACATGTATATATAAATTATAATTAAACTTAGTTACTAATTTGGTCTCAAATTGGAAAGGATGAAATTGAATCATTTTAAAAAATTGAGGTACTAAATTGAACCAAAAATTTAAATTGGGGTACTAAATTGAAAACAACTATTATCACTGCCACGTGTCATGATTGTAAGCTGTCATGTGATACGATGATAAACTAACACGAGACAGTTTAAAATTTTTTTGAAAAAAAATAAATTATTTTGAAAAAAATAATTTTAAAAAAAAATTAAAAAAATTAAAAAATTCCATGGCTTGACACGTGTCCTGTAAAAAAAATGATTTTTTTAAAAAAGAAATTTAAAAAATTTAAAAATTTCATGGCTTGACACGTGTCCTGTACGGACACGGTGTTAACTCCAACTTAACGGAGATGACCAAATTAAATCTCTTTAGAAAATTGGGGTATTAAATTGAACAAACCAAAAATTTGGGTACCAAATTGAACTTAACAAAAAAATTGAGGTACCAAATCAGTAATTATACCTATATTTTAATTATATTATTTCACTATTCATAATGTTAATAAATTAATACATAAAAGTATTTTCTATTAATTTTTTTTTTCAGAATCTTGTTTGATCTCATTTACATATTAGTTTAGTTTAAGAAATTAATTTCATTTTTCTTAATTTATTTCTCCTAATAGTACTTAGGGACAAATTTTACCTTTCATGGGCCAAAAGAAGGGCTTTCCAAACTTTGACAGCTATTTAAATTTCTTGGGTCCAAATTTGCTAACACAAACTTATTAAAAAGTAAAACTTTACCTTTTAAAAACCTACCTTTCACCTATTGTCCAAAATAATTGACAATGTTAGAAGGCGCATATGATTAAACCCTAAAAAAAGGCTAAAAGCAAAAACAAGTAATGTTGCGAGTCCGTAAACCGTAATAGTGAAAGGGGAAAGTTAATCCATATATATTCATTACAAGAAATCAACATCAGTAACAACAAACAGACCTCATTGCTTAAACCTGAAAAGCAGTAAGGTGAGAGATCTATCTCAAGAAACAACATGATTAGTAAAAAGAATAGTCCTATTGTAAACTATAAAAAATAAAGATAAAGATAGCTCCTACTTTTTTACATTTGTAGGAAAAACAGCCATTTTGCAAACAGGATCATTAGTCCTCCAACACAATCAAAGAATATCCTACACTAGCCATATATATTATATATTATGTGCAATGATTTAGCTCATTCCACTGCAGTATTGGGGCTGGCCAAAGTTAGATTTCAACATCAACTCGGGTTCTGATGGGCTTCAGCTTAATACCTAAACTCTCAGGGGAGAGGAGTTCTGGTGCTATGCATGAATGACTAGAGGGGCTTGCTGGGTTTGACCCATTGCTGGAAGAGGAAGCACCATGTGTTTGTCTGTGGTAGCCATAACCCATTAGGAAACACTCCAGTGGTGTTATCATGGAATTTGGGTGCTCTTCTGTTACTAATGAACCACAAGCTTCAACCTGAGCATGAATATTAAATTCACCATGTTATTTCTACTAGATTATATATATGTTGACTTATATAATGAATGGATTATATTATCTACCTCAACAAGCGCACAGTTTCTGTTGTCCATTTTTGTGCTCATGTACACAGATTCTGCATGGAATGGACTGCTCTCTCCTGCAAATATAAGTGTCTTACATTGCAGTTCCTTCAGACCCTCAGTGAGGTCATGCCTTCTGCAAGAAGTTAACCGTGGTAAAAAATCACAGAAACAATAATTTTTATAACATGCCGGTTCAAATTCTAGTTGTAGAAAACAATGTTCTAACAACTTAAGTGAACTTCATAAACAACTTACGCATTGATTGCTTGGAGAAATCGCATAACATTCAAACTTTGTCTTTCATCTAGAAGCTGCAATATGGCATCAGAAAAGACGATCAGCTAGTGAGAGTTCTACAGATACAAATTATGCAAGTACTCAAGGAAAATTAAGTGTACTAGTTGTTACTAAAACTGAAATATTCATACCCTTCGGCATGTTAGTATTATGTCCGATTCTGCTCCCTGAACATTGCCCCTAAGTTCCTATAACAAATGCAGAGAAGTAATAAAATATACAGCAACGATTCCACCTTCACAAAGAGGGATGAGGGAAAGCATGGGAAAAATACCTTACTGAAGTAACGTTGCAGAAGACATTCCTTCAGTAAACCGCACATACCATAAAAGTATAATAAATTCATCAACACCTGCATGAATGGTATAAAAAAAATCTTAGGCAGACCTTATATTTACAAGGGTAATGAGTTCTTTTTAATTTTTTGGTTGCTTTAAAAGTTTCAAGCTTCTATGAAATTGGGATATGATGACCAATTATGCTGACATTGGACTTATTGCTATGTCAGACACACATGATAGACTTAAGTTTTCTTAATGTTCTGTAGCATACAAAAAAGGTGCGCATCCTTGACAGTTAATGTTTTACTAAACGCCTTAATCCAGATACAAATACTTCAGTAGACAACATAAGATAAAAGAAAAAGATAACAGAGATATTAAACCTTGTTGTATAGCCATTCAGTCCATGAAGGAGCTTTACAAATAGGTGAAACAAGAATCAGTCCAAGCACTCGTTCTTTGTATTTCATCTGTCAAATTAGAAAAAAGCACCACGGTTCACTACACTGGATTTTTATGGTAGATGAAGTTATAATTCACACATGGTAACTTACAGCAAATAGAGTGAGAACGTAAGCACCAGCTGTTACACCCAAGCACAGAACCTCCCTTAGCCTGATTTAAGAGGGTTTTGGATAAGGGTTAAAATCCTAAACCAAGTAAGAATATCAAAGAGGCTCGTTTCAGTAATCTAAAAATATATTCAACAACAAATACTTAAAGTTCCTTTACATAGACCTAAGACACATCCGCATCGATGCACAGAAAGATATCACTTTCTTCCTAGTAAAACATTAGGGGATATTTTGAACATCAGATGTTGAACATACCCAAAGAAATCAAGGACTTCTGCAATCTGGTCAGCAAGGTCATCGACGCAAAGCAATGGTTCATCAGAAGAAATGACATCAGCTCCCAACTGCAATAACTCTTAAACAAATGATAAGAGAGTCAAATTAGACACCAGGAGAAGAGAACACCCCAGACATTCTACATCCAAGTCAACTCTAATACGCAAGTTACATTCATTTTCACAACATTGAAAGGTGCCAAATAATTTATAATGTAAAAGGACAGAGTCACATAGAAAAGCCTATCTGCACATACATAACTCCGAACATGAAACTTGGAAAAAAAAGAACGAGAATGCAAATACCGACCTCATGCCCAGGAGCATCAATGTGATAAATGCAGAAGTTATGAAGCAACAAAGAAGCTGCATCTGGACAGAACAACAGTCCCTGGAAACAAGACACATCTGAAAAAAACCAAAATCATTCATATTCATATTCATATTGAATAGATTATAAACAATAAGCAAGAAAATAGAAACAAGAGATTACAATTGAGGGCGACGTCCGGGTAGGTTATGAGAGCGGGTTTTTCTTGATCTCCACATACAAGCACAGACAAAGAACCTTTACTTGTTTTCACCGTGCATTCCTGCAAAAGTATAATCTATGTTAAGTACATGGTTATCATAGAAACTCCATTACACCATGTCAAAACTTGGAGAAGAATAAAATGAAATCACGGTTCTCTTCACAGTTAGCACGTGATAAAGTGGCATTACCTTTCCTCCCAAAGGTATCAAATCAATGTCAATGGACACAGAGTCGCTTGACTCGCCCATGACTGCACTCTCTATACATGAAATGCTCACACACCTTAATAATACTGATGATGTTCGCAACCAGCCTCTCTTTTCTTCTCTTCTCTTCCCATTCGTCGGTGTCAAATTACTAGCACAACCTCCTTATTTCAAGGGAACCACACAACTGACCTTAGTAAATAGTCACAACTTATCACAGTACGAGAATTTACGGTCCTTGTACTGTGTCGTGTGTCCCTCAAGTCAGTGACCGTTGGAATGGGTTAAAAGACAATTATTTTAAAATTTAGTTCTTTATTTATTCATTTTCATTACCTTCGCGTTGCTGCTATTCAGAAATTAGTTGAGTCAATTTATATAGCATAGGTAGAAAATTCATTGTTCATTTTCAAGAGTTTTAATCAAATAATGTCTTACTCTCGTACCTAATAATTTTCACTTATGGTTTTGGTTAAAATATGTTGTTTTGCAGAATTTGTGTCTGAGCTGGCATGGGCATGGGTTTGAAGGAGAGAAGAGAAGAGTGTGAACATTAGCGGCGCACATGTGAGGGTAACTTATAGCATAATATATAAATAAATGAAATTGGAAAATGGTGGGGTTTTTGGTAATTTCACAAAGGTAGCATCATTATACAGCTGTAGGCCACCTGGAATTTTGTTCTCAGAGAAAGCTCTCCACTAACATATGATCAGACGCCAGCTCATTCATGTTTTTGGTACATCTATATTACTCCACCATTTAAATCTAATCAAAATTCTCCAAACATTTATATTTTAATAAGATATTTTAGACTAAATCCACTTTTTTTTTTCATTTTATCTATTTTCGTTCACAGTAGTGCATTCTGAAAATAATTATATTCCAAAGTTAAATAATTTCAAACAAAAATATTCTGAAAACGAAATGGAATAAACTATCTTTTTTAGTTTAATGTATATATTTATTTTGTGCGACTTTCTCACCAAGATTCTAATCTAACCATCCGGTTGGTAGTTCAGAATATAATTTTTTTCGTTCTTTATTTCACTAAAAGCAAGCAAGCCCCGCGATGTATATAAAATTTTGTTAATACATTGTTATTTTCCGCACAATTTCAAACCATTTTGCAAAAGGGACTCAATTTATAACATTTTTGCCTATGATGTTAATTGCGACATATATTTTAATGAATGAACGTTGCTGATTTGAAATTGTGTTGCAACAATCACTCCTGATTGGAAGGAGAGAGTGAATATTGTGATGGAGTTCACTGGGAAATGGAACTAACTAACTAGTTAGGCCATGCATGGTGATTGATTGGTCCGTGAAATGAAAAGGAACTGAACACGGCTTTTCCTTTATCCCGGTGATCACGGTCTCGTGACCAGCAACTTCCCATAAATATTCAAGCATATGGGTATGGAACCACGAACTCAAATACAAAACACTTTTCTTGTATTATAAATCAAATCAAATAAACAACCTTATTGCCATGTTACGTAAACATGTTGACTCTGCAATTCACATCATAAAATTCTCCTTACACAATGCCACAACTATTATTCCTTTTCTGTATCATTCAGATGCCTTTCTTTGTCCATTCTCAATTTGCAAGGCAAAATTGATGGAGCACCAAGCTTAAACATGTATAATTCTTCGTTAAGCAACAAGGGCTGAGTAAAGTAACATAATGTGAAAATGTGGCTAGAAATGTAAGTATACGTTAGCAGTAGTTGATGATGTCGAGAGTGTTGACGTACAAAATTGCAGGATCAGCTTTCGTGGCGGCACGGATCAAGACCAGACGCTGTTTGTGTCTGTTCCGTGCAGTACAGACAGGACTTTTTTTTTTTTACCTAAAAAATTTCATTCAATTTTTTTTTTTATTATAAATCATATTGTAACTATTTTCTAACTCTTTTTAAGTGAATCTTTGAAACTTTCATCTTTGAATTACATATGCATAACGGTTTATTCTTTCTGAGTTTTTAACGACCACGGTAAGATATATAAGTTTTCTCAAAAGTTTCATTTGTTGAACCTTTTTTTCTGGAACATGCACTGATGTCTTGTTCTCTCTTTTATTTTATTTTCTAAATTAGTTAGGTGAAAAAAATATGCACACCCTTCTACGTGCCCATTAAAAAAAGTTGCTCTTGTTTGTCAGTTTCTCTTTTTTGTGTACCCATACCATCATTAAAAATAGAGGACAAATTCTACTTTTTACAAATTTTTGTACAGTAAATAAATAAGGAGAAAACAGAGAATATGTGTGATTAAATTGGTGATATGATAAAAAGAGTAACATCGCAAAAGATTAGTTCTAAAAATAGTATAACTCTTTCAAAAATTTCCACTGTAAAAGTGTCACAAAATATAAATGAAAAGAAAAAGCTATTTTTATGTCGAAAACTTTTGAAAAGTCACATAAAGTTTAGTCGTAAAAGTTGAGAATGTAGGTTTGGTCCTGAACTCGTCTTAGTCCAAATTGTCTTTGTCAATAAGAGGTTAAGTTGTTTTGATATTTTTTTATACCTTTTGCATTTTTTAAGAAAATTCTTGAATAGTTAACCATTTCAGTTGTGTAAAAAACCATTTTAAAAAAATTGTTTGAAAGAAACTTCAAATAAAAACCTTTCAAGTTCCTTGTTTCTCCTCTCTTTTCTTTTCTTGCCTATGTAATTTGTCCTCTTGTCGTCCACTCTTATCGTAGTCATTTCTTTTAATTTTAAAAGGTAAAAGATACTAAACAGTTTCTATTTTAATTTTGAAATTAGTATTATTCTTATTTTGAGATTTAATTTTAAACAAACAGAAAAGTGGACCAAATGACCAGGGAGGAATATGACTGAAAATTATATGACAAGCATGAGAGGAGGCTTTGTATTTCTTTAAATTATACAGCTTATTTTTTATTTTCAAAAGTTCAACATGCCTAACGTTTATTTAAATTTTTACTTTATACAACGTATTTTTTAATAACTTAATGAGCTTGTACCCTTATATAAATCAATGAATGTAAATTTTAAATGAAACAATAAAAAAATAAATATAAAAAAGATTATGCTAAAAGTAATAATATAATAATAATAATAACAATAGTATAGATCTTATATTTATCGAAATAGATATATTTGCAAAACTTAAATGAGTTAAAATAAGAAACTTTTAATCAAATATGTTTTTAAATTCTTAATCTAATTTATTCAATGACTATTTAACTTAAATGTGATGACTGTAAATAAAACATTCTCTTAAAACAGTGTAGCAGTCACCATTTTTTTCCTCCGACTAATGTAAGGTTGATTGTTATCACAGGAAGAACATTAAATAGATGGAAATTAAACTGGAAGATAACATGCACAAAAAAAGGGTAATCTCTGATACGAGCAAGATTTTAAAAGCAGTAGGACCGTGGCCAAATTTGGTAATGACACAAGATAACCGTACAGTGATAAATATGGAACATACAACTTACAAGTAAGAAACATAGAAGCATGAGTGCATGTGTATGAGTTTATTTATGAGGGATCAAAGCAGTAGCAGAGTAATAAGAGTGCTCGATGCACAAAGAATACACAAGTATGCAGAGTTTGCCTAGGTATTACAGTAAAAGCATAGGAACATCAAATATCACCTACTTTTACACCAACATTTCAAATCACCCGTTTCAAATATACATGCTCTATCACATTCCTCCTTTAAATCATTTCATGACACAATTTATAATGAATAATTGAATATAGAAACAAAGATGCAGAAAATCAAGAGGATGCATTGTCAGAAGAGATTTTCTTCTTCCATTAAGGACAACACTATATACAATCTCCAAAGTGACAACACCATTAGGTAGCTTCTCTTGCACATCTCCTATACATGTATAATGTACTTCCTCCTTACCTTTACATAGAAGAGAAAATTTCAACCAAGCGTTCATTAACAAATGTTCTTCCCATGTCAGCATCTACAGTCACGTTGGAAGATCAATACTGCTGAAAGTTATTTTATGGAATGAATATAAAGGAAAACATATGAGCTGTAATGTAAGTAAAACAAAAACTGCAGGTGATAGGGTATAAATAAATAACAGTAGTATAGTTTTCTGTTCTGTTTAGATTGTGGAATATTTCTTACACGAGCATCTGAAACAGCAGCCAAGTGTCTTACAAGAAATTTAACTGTTAAATTTATTCGTGTTGCTTAATTTGTTCGACAGAATCACACAGCAGACAGGCTGCAGGATGAAAATAAAACAAATTCTGGATTTAACTGTGAAGGAATACAAATCAGAGCTTCATATAGAGAGTCACGAATCAGATTTTAATATATTCTCAGGTTAATTAACAGATAGTTTGAGTAAAGACATCAATCACATGCCATGATTCATCTTCATATGGTATATAGAAAGATACCTGGTTTCTCAGCACGAAAATGAAAAATAAATAAATCAATATGTACCAAGATATCAGACATCACATCAGAGAGTAGAATATTCCACCAAGAGAAGGATTCCATAGCCCGATAATAGTGTGAGACTATCTTAGTTTCCTGAAATATAGTAAAGCTATGTGGATTATTATAACACAAGAAGAGATGTAAAGTATCATTCATTCTAATTCATCGTTCTCTTTCTCCCACATGCTACCTTCTTCTTCAACCTTAACTGCCCCTGGATTGTTATTGTATCTCCGTAGCAGATAATGAGCATTAGTATTTTGCAGGTTTATATCTGAAATAAGAAATCAAAAGAATATGTACTAGAATAACACAGAGCAAACTATGGACAAAGTGTTTTTGTAATAAAGATATCATAAAATTAACACTTGAAGATAAATATACAGCCAATTGGAGAAAAAAAATGTCCATGATCTGTTCAAATGCACAGATATATTGAGGTATGAATTTAAGGGTAGAAACGATACAACAAAAGTACTCATCTTTAATCAAGTGTAAAACAATCACATCGTTGATAACCCACAACTCACTAAATGGTCTGTTAGTATGGTGAGTATGGTGGATTTCTACAACTCTAGTCGTTCTTCCACGCGTATAAAATATGGGAGAAGCCAAGACCTTGTGACTTGGTCTCAGAAAACCTCTGAGAGAACGACCACTGCAGCACATTTGCATCAGAAAGGGGTTGCCCAGCCCACAATTTTTCCTCGGAAATGCATGTTCTGAACATAAAGACAGCATTTCCAAGAGATGTGCCAAAGAGCCAATTATAAACATCCCAGAAAACTTCAACTGCAAGGCCATCCACCAAGATGGTATGGTTTCCCCTAAACTTCCACTTCAGCCTCTTCACCTGCATCACCGTTTTGCTATCTATGCGAATGATGAGGCACGGATCAGACACCCCTGAAGTGTCACATTCTATGACAAGATCATGAATCTGACCATTGTCACAGAACACAGCCTTATTACCAAACATCTTCTTGCCAAAAACATGTTCTTTTTTGGCAACAAACACTGCATTAGAGGGTAATGGGATGGCACTGGACTTCTTGAAGGCCTCTTTCCTCAAATCTCCGAGAAGGAGAACCATTTGCCGATCTACAACTACTCCTACATAAAACCCCTCCAAGGGTTCAGGGCCAACACCAAATCTAGCAGAAGAAAGGTCCCAATACACATCAATCTTACAAGAATAAGCCTCTAAGCTCTTACTACCCCTTCTCTTGGAAAACACCCAGGGCTTGATATCCACCTTACACAGACACTGATTTGACGAATCATCGATCCCAACGCTGAGCCCTTGCCCCATCAAGCTCTTACTCCACGTGATGGTTATCAAGCAGCACTTACCTCTTATCCGGCATTGGTAAACGCAGATAACTAGATTCTGTGCAGTTTTGCTCGCGTTTGAAGATGAAGAATCTGCAACCTGAACTGCATTTTCACCAAAGCATGAAGGGAAGTCCTTCATTTTTTTCTTTCCTCAAACAGCAACCAACCACAACCGAATTCAATTTCGAACCTTTTTGGCAAACAGAACAAAAGTAGACAACAAATGTTCTCTCTCTCTCTCTCTCTCTCTCTCTCTAGCACACACACATAAACACACTCTCTCTATATATATCTGAGGATAAGGCAGAAGGTGCAGAGAGGTAAGAGAGAGTGTTACCTTGATGGATCAGAGATGCAGTACAAGGCATATCAGAGAGTGTTGAAGAGATGGGGTCTTAGATTGGAACCCATGATTCTATCCATCTGTTTTTGAGAGAAGAAGAGCGGAAGAGGCGCGTGCAGGTACAAGACAAATTTGGCGGAATGTAGAGAGTGAAAGGGGGTCACAGAGAAGAAGACAAAAAGCAGACTTGTTTCACTGTCAATGCCAAAAATCAATCTCCAAGAATTGATTTTTTTTGTTCAAAAACAAAAACAATGATAATAGTAGAGTGTGTGTGTGACTCTATTCTATGCCTACAATTATGGTTTAAGATTTAGCATAGAGGAAAAAAATAGACGGTGACAAGCCAAAGAAAAGAAGGGGACAATGCGGAAGAAAATGGTAACTGGGTGGAACTAGGAAGGCTGAATTGTGAGAGTTACTCTACACTGGTTAAAGTTAAGAGGGGAAAAGAAAGTTTTTTTTTTTTTTTTCTCCTATGGTTTGTGTAGTTGCTTTTGCCCGACAAGCACACATGAACCAACAAGAGATTTCTCAATCAGAATAACAAAAATGAAATACTATTATTATGTTTAGAGTGAATAGTCAATGAATGTAAATTCCCTTTATTTGGCATGTATGTATTCAAAGGGAAGGAGAGTGAGTGAAAGGTTCAGGTTGAGAAGGAGTTCTTTGAAATTGGACCCCACACTCTCTTGTAAAAATCCAAGCTCCTTCTTCTCTACCCTTCTTATAAGTCATTTTTTTCATTTTTTATGATAGAAATTTAAGATGACCAGGAAGTTTCGCGTATAAATAATTAAAATGATATATATATATATATATATATATATATATATATTTTTTTATATATATAAAATAATATATGTAAATATATATATATATATATATTATTTTGCAGATTTTTAGTTAAAAGTAATATTCTAGTTTTATATATTGGTTTGTTTACCATTCATTGGTATTGAATCTTAGGTTTCTCTTCTTAACAAATTTTAAGTGTAAAACTTTAAGTCACATATTGGTCAGAAGACGAATAATATATAAATAAAATGATTTAGTTCACAACTTATTATTAATGTTGAATATTCTTGTATCTTCCATTCTCACAGTTCATCCAAACAACGTGAAATGTTTTGGTTTTTTATATGATCAAAAGTTCAAAATGAATTTAAACTTTTATATTAGATAAAAAAGAAATAATATATAAATAATAAAACATATAAATTTGTTTTTTATATAAATTTAAGTTTAATTACTATTTTGGTTCATATATTTCGGAATTTGATTCCTTTGGTTACAATATTTTTTTTTAAATCAAGTCATTTATTTGTTAAATTGATTAAATATGGTCTCTTATATTAAATTGACATTAACTATATTTAAAAGGTGACCACATATCAACCGAATAAAAAATTAATTAATAAGTTAGTCTCTTATTCCGTCAATGTCATTTTCCATGAATCCTGAGAACAAATTCAAAAGCAACAAGTGCATTCATGTGTCCACATCCGACGATGCAATAAACAAAATTTAAGATCTTATATATGTGATCTTAGATTTGAGGGAGTCGATCTTGGATCTCAAGGAGACCATTTCATTGAGATTGTAAAAAAAGATTTGAACTCACACATGACACATGATAAGTTCTTTACAATATTAACACTGATTTCGCAAAAAGTATCAGGTTATCTCTATTTATAAAATATAGAAACTCAATTAAATTAAAAAAAAATATAGTGATCAAAATAATAACTAAACATTTTAATAGACTAGTCCATGATAAGCTTCCAAATGGTCTTAATGTCAATTTTAAAAAAATCACATTAAATCGATGTATCATAAAATAAAACTCGATTAAAAAAAAAGTATTAAAACCAAAATAAATCTAAATCTAAAATATAAGATAAAAATAGTAATTAGTCCTATAAATTTATTCATAATTCACCTATCCTCTCGTTTAACCCACTAAAAAACATCACATATTTTTTCTTAAATTTTGTTAACACATACATTTTTAACAAATGAATGACTAAATTTGAAGGACAAGTGTCATCCAAGGATTTGTCATGCTGTGAAAATTGAACACAAATTTCTCCCATAAACTATCTTCTTAGAATGTTTAACCACCAATTAATTGTCCACATTATTGGGATCAAAGACCAATTTCTCCTTCTTACTTCTTCGTGGGCTACAACACCACATCACCAATGAAAGAAAATCCAGTTACATGCTCTGAAACCTATCTCACAACCACTGAAATGATTTTTACCTTTTATTTATTCAATTTATTTCCACATATGAACACTGTTTATTCGTATTTTTATTACGCTAAATTTAGCATATATTATGCTAATTCAGTTTTTTTTTCTCTTTAATTGATTTCATAGTGAAAATTTTATGTCATTGTATTCAATATTTGCTACAAATACAGAAAAAAATATATAATCACAAAAAATATTATGAACTTTGTATATTATTACAGATGAAATTAACATAAACTGTGCTTATCCTTTCAACATGGAATGATATTTTATTAAATAATAATAAGATAAATGATACTATGATTCATATTTTTTGACTTATATTCTTTATTTTCTGACGTGGTTTAATGTGAGCAAAATGTATCAGTATCGTTTATTTTGGAAGTCATGGTATAATTTTCCATGATGATATTCAAGGCAAGGGTGGCTCAAGAGTTTGGGAGGTCTAAAACAAATATAAAATAAGAAAAAACGAGGCATTTTATTTAAAAAATATTTTTTCAAGCTTTTTTTGATGCAAAATCATTTATTAACTTGTTATAATTAATTTCATTTAACATGTCTTCTTCAATCAATATTAAGTCTAATCCATTTAATCTTTTTTGAGACATTCTTTACATTATAATTGTTAACATTATTCTATAAGTTATATATGTATCTGTACAAGAAATATAATACTTTTATATGATTAAGAGTGTCAATTCTTTTATCATTTTCCAAACTTATAATTTCTCTTAACACATTTAATTATGAAAATAAATCAAATTCATCATTATCCAACAAATTATCATGTTTTAAAGATTTTTCAATGTTTAAGCATTTTTTTAAATGTATAATTTATTGACTTTAATTTTTTAGCACTAATTAAAAATAAAAAATATCTTCGTATGTTTTAAAATTTTCAAATATAGTAATAAATGTGTGGAATCTAAAATATACAAAAAGTAATTAATTCTAAATGATTATTAAAGAGATTTTATAATTTCATTATCAATATTTTTATCAAATTATTTATTCTTGCATCCAATATGTTTTTCTCAAAACTTAGATTCTTCTCAACTTGATAGTTAGTTTTTTTTTTCCTAAACTTGAATTATTTTTTTATAAAAAAACTCAACTTTGAATTATGGTATAATTAATCTATTATCTATCAAAAGACCGACTCAAAATCTAATTAATAGTTTTGTAAAAAATGTCATTTTCACATGAAAAATATTTGCAAAAAAACTCTTGAAATTCGTAAACCGAAAGTATCGAAAAATAAAATTGAGCAAAGAGATGCATTTTTAATTTTAGTACAAATCTAAAACAGAATAAAAACTACAACAACACAAATAAAAAGAAAAAATATACTAACCAGAAATAAAGATGAAAAATTAGTATACACGAACAATATGAGATTGAAGAAATGTAATCTACCAAAACTATAAAAAAATGACTTTTAGAAAACAAGAAAACAAGAAAAGACAAAAAAATAAAAATATAAAAAAAGAAAATAGAATTATAGGACAATAAAAATAATTAATCATTCTTTTATTCGTAAACAAAATTATAATTTACTAAATAAATGTTTTAATTCGTTAATTATCATTTTTAATACTAATAAAATTAACATACACTAATAATAATTTAATTAAATTTTATTCTTAAAAATAATTTTATAATTAATGTAATAGAACTGTATTAGTAGTAAAATATTCTTAAGGCTTTTTTATCTCAAAAATAATTTTATAATTACTTTAATAAAGATATATTAGTACAAAAATATTATTTTGAGGATTTTTTTTTTCTTAAAAATAATTTTATAATTAATTAATTAATAAAGAATTATTAGTAGTAAATTAATAGAGTAACTTTACTTATTTTATCCATGAGCGGCTCTGATTCAAGGACACTATTAAATTAATTTTTTGTTGTCGCGTGCATTATATTTACAAAAATCGATATATAACGATTTGATACTTAGTTTATATACAATACAACTAACACAGTTTAAAATTACTTGGATCGACCTATCAGGAATTCAGGTAACTGAGGTTTCATTCTGGTTGTTGTTTTATACTCACAAAAGTCAATAATATCTCTTACTCGACTATATAAAATTTCAAAAACATTCTCCAACATCACAAAGATTATCCAAGAAAATTATTGCTTCCCAAAAACAGTGTTAAAAAGTTAAACATAATTTAAATCGAATTATTTGGTGGTGAGGGTGTAAAGTATCCATCCAAAATGCGTTACTTGCAAGTGACTCTTCGTTATTTTTTATTTTTTTATTTATTTTTTACTCTTCGTTATGGGTGCAGATACATGCATAATTAATTATATTGTTTATGTATTGAATTGTTTACATAATGCCCATACCACATTTTCTGTCCTTCACCTGTTTGTGAAAAGTTGCAGCTCAAACCAGAACAACCTGAGCTCTTTTTATTCTATAATTCTCATTTTCTGTCGCATTTCACTATCTAAAATATTTTTTTGGATGAATAGAATTTTTATTCATGGAAAACCTCACAACTTAATTTTTATTTTAATGAGTTAGATGCTACTTGTGTAACCTTTAGATGCTTTTTCTTGCATTCTCATTACTTATTTCATTCCCACCAGACAGTTTTTTCAGGAACGATCAGTAGTTTCCAAAACGTGTTTCGCCTTACTGCACGCCATAGAAAGTTAGTTGTATCATTTCACTAGAAAATGAAAAAAAAAAATCAATAAATAGCAAATATAATCAACTCCAAATTATCATTTCTTCTTCTTTTCTTTTCGACCATGTAAAATTTTATAATTTGTTTTCATTTCTTGTTTCTTTTTTCTACTTGATTTTATTTGAATCAGTGACCTTTTTTTTAAGTTATTGTATCGTTGCCCTTCACTTACAGTTGTCTGGCTTGACTTTCCTTTTATAATGGCATGGCATCGCCACAAAAGTTGCGATCTCATAAACTTATCTGCATGCTCTGTGAGTGAGAAAGGAAAATAAAGTTAAAAAAGAGAATAAATTAGTACGTGACAACTGGATTTGTCCCCATATCAATTTATTTATATATTTATATTCTTGATAGAGAAGTTATATCGATGAGTACCATAACCTAAAAGAAAAAAAACATAGCATTTCTTCCTTTTTCATTCTGTCTTCCTTCTTTTCAATCAAGGGACAACTACCACTTACCCCATTGCTAACATAACATACCTTTCATCACAAAAAAAAAAAAAACACCGAGTCATTTTACATAATCAAAATCGACTTAGCTTAATGTTATATAAATTTAAATCCAATTGGTCGTCAACACACGGTTAAGTTTTTAAGGAAGAGTATTATCGTGGAGAACAAACACCAATGAGACCTGAGCTCAACTACGTTATTATCACTCTCAACCCAAAATCTTAAGATAATAGATTTATGAGTTTTTATTTTTATATATACTTCACTATATTTTCATTTCTAATCAGTATGAGACTTAAACTCACACTTAAATTTTTAACACGTACTATGTGGACCACTTGTATTCCTATATACACAATTTGTAAACATGAATTCAATTAATTAACATGTGTCAACTTTCTTCTTCATATAATGACAGCAACAAAAGGTTATTTATGTGATTCAACTAAATTCAAACATAATAAGGGAGAATCCTCTAAATTCAACTGAGTTTTTGTAAGCTATGGCTAGAGTAGTAGGTATTGGTGAGAAGTGACAAAAATGGACCATCCAACATAAATACTCGAGTTGTTCTATGTATGCAGTGCATACACACTGACACACGTTGTCGAAGAAAATATATGTCTAAAATAAAATGTGTGTGAATTTTTTAAATAATGAGTGTGTGTGGATTACACGAGTGAAAGAGGAGAGTTGATTAGGTTTACGAAAAAGTAAAGTGAGAGTGTTCTGAATTTTGCAATTATGTAATTAGTGTTTTTATTGTTCCAGTGGTGGACCGAGAGTGATGACTGCCATCATTATTATTCTACCTGTTTTTTTATATTGAGTATTGACAGATAGATAGGTTCTGCACTTCTACTTGTGTTCTGAACAAAATAAACATTTGTTCTAAAAGTCTCTCTCATAAATTTAATTAGAGCTATAATTGATTGAGCTGTTATTCTACAATAGAATCCAATTATGTTACATGTATACTTTAGGTGATCCTAAAATCTAATTTCTTCTTGTTGTCAAAGTTCTCCAATTATTTCATTTATAATGGAAATGTTTAAACCAATGTAATTTGTTATTGTAACGTGTTTTTCCCGGAAATTTCACGGACAGTGTCAGAGTTGATTAAAGATTTATACGAAAGTCTACCTACAAATTTCTTTTAACGCTTAAATCAAATACGAGTAAATAGATATAATGAACATTGATATTTTTCCAATATTAAATAAATGAATAATGTAAAAGTATAAAGCAGTATTGAGTATTAGAGTGAATACTGCAAGGACGTATTTACATATTTTGTTAACGGGTTATGTTAATATCTATAAACTTACGTATCTTTCTAATATTTCAAAAGTTATATCTATTATAATGACTCTTCTATTGTTGGGTTGCTTAAATAGTAACCAGCCAGTTTTTACTTCAATAATATTAAATTTGCTTTTATGCCGCTATTTATATATATATATATATATATATATATATATATATATATATATATATATATAGAGAGAAAATATGTTTAAAGACTATTAGAATCTGTTGTATATGATTTTTTCTAAATATTTCAAAGTAAATCAAATATGAGAAATATGTTTGATACAAATTTTCAAAACAAAGACAAAGACTTCATTTATTGAACTAATAACTATTCAAAACTATAAGAGATAATTATAAATGACGAACTCATGCTCCTGAGCAACTGACTCCGTCTGTTCTTACATCTGCTCACATATTTATATACGATCTGGATAGGACAAAAGAACATGTAAGAATATTAAATAAATCTTTTACAATAACACCAGAAAACAAACTCAATGATTACTATTAGGCTTTTACAGAAATTACTACTAAAGTCTCACTCATCATAACACTCGTTACTTCCGGAAGATTAGTGTATTGAACGAACTTGTGAGATTCTGCACCTGTCATACTTACTATATCTGAGACCATCATTAGAGATGGATTAAAATGAAATAAAATCTAATTTGACAAGTCATGACAGAGTTAACTTCACTAGTTTCATAAGTATAATTGTCTTTCATGTCATATTATTTGCCATGTAAAGTCTCCTTAGACTCTTCCCACCTAGATATCATACTCTGTGTGAGTTAGATACTAGTAAAGTCAGGATAGTCTCAGTTTCAGAATTCTCTTTCAATACACTTTGATATCCTAAATAATGGTATTTTCCCTTGAAAATAGCCATAGAGAACCAAACTTTCATTTCTAAGCCAAGGAGAACATAAATAATTCAAACAAAATTTAAAGTTTTTCTAAAATTCCAGACCAAGCAGTTCAATGCCTCCCCCATGTTGTCTAACAGTGTTCAGAGCCGCTCAACCGTGACAGCAGAAAAAAAAAGATTTTTTTCTAAACAATTAAAATTTTCCTTCTACCATAATATCATACTCATCTTATCAACATTATTATTTATAATTATAATATCAACCTCTCTAAATTACTTTTTTTCAACAATGTCAACATCACATTTGGTCATAACAAATACAAAAACCCATAACAGATTAACATATCTGTTTTTTTTTATCATCTGAATTTTTCATTCTATAACACATAATTCACACACTCCCTTTCCCCAAGAATCATTTTCTTTTAGTATTAATCAATATAATTCCCATTCAAACCCAATACATACCATTAAACAACTTAGTCATGTCATCACTCTACGAATCATCATCCATAAAAATATAGACCCACTCAAAACACAACACAGATACTTAAAATCACTCAAAAATTACATCAAATAAAAACTTCACAAAAAATCATTTAAAGATTATGCAGTTATAAATTCTCATTTTAAAACAATTTAAATGATTAACTTCCCTTACCTTAAGGAAGACTCTTATCATTGTTCTCCTTTTACACAGTGTCTCCACTTACAATGGTCCTATATTCATAATCCCAAAGACTAAAATCGACAATTGAATAATGGTTTAAGGACCACGGCTAGATGAAGATGCATCTAGAAAATAGAAAAATCACAAACACTCAGAGAAAACTGCATGCACCAGAAAAATAAAGTTTCTCTATCAGGAGAGGAAAAATTGAACTTACCCTAATATGAAATTGATTGACTATTGTGTAGTAGAATTCTTGGATCTAATTGTTTTTATAACTTTAGATTTTCAAGAGATAAAATGCAAGAGGTCAAATTTACTAAGAAAGAAGGAGATTGAAAACTGAAAATGTAATGAGTTTATGTAAGCTACTTTTATGTAAGTCACTTCTGTTCTTTAAAAAGAACACCCTGTTTAAAAACTTTTAACTTTTATTTTATTTGTAATATATATAACATGCTATTAATAAGGAAAATAGAGTATTAATATAATAATATAATTCTACTCTTTGTAGAATCTATAATCAGGTTCTCACACTTTCTATTATTATAAAAAATGTGAACAATGATGTAAATAAGTGAAACACAAATACAAAAATAGATATGTATTGAACATATTTTGTAAATGGTCTACATAAGCCTATAATAATGCAAAAAGTCTTGTATAAAGAAGGTTTAATTAATCAGATGATACCCATTTTCATTTAGATATGTCAGATTGGTTTCTACTTTTAAAGAAAATGTCAATTGTCAAGGTGAAAAAGATAATTAATAAAAAATGTGAAGAAATTAATAGTAAAAAGGAGAATTGTTCTCGAACTTAAATTTTACAATTTACACCAAAAAATTAATAATATTTATAGTGAGAAAATTAAAGAGAATGATAGGAGTTCGAGATTACCTGATAATTATTTGGAAGAAAAAAATAGAAAAACAAAATAGAGATGTAATTAAAAAATATATAATAAAGTTAAAAAAAAAAACGGGAGTAACAACATGATCCTCGGAGTTCATTGGAGTCCAAAAATGATGAGAAAGAAAGATGAAAGAAAAAAAAATGAATAAATTATTAATTATACTTAGCCTCTTAAATATTTACAAAGCTGAATCTAGGTACTTTTACTTCATAAAGATCCACATGTTTCAGAAACTCGAGAGACTGATGTTTTAAACATGTTTTTTCTCGAAAACGCACCGTATCCGTGAAGTAAAAAGGAAAAAAGAAAAACGAAAAATCCCACATTGGCGTGGTGCAGTGCTCTAAAATAAAGGTTAATCAACCATTGGAAACGTGAACTTAGGGCAACCATTACTTTACATATATAAAAGAATGTCCATAGAAGAAGAAGAACACAAACACTATAGCCGCGCACTCTCTTCCTCGTACTCAAACCAAGCAACTGTTGGTGTTCCGAAATACATAACCAGAATGAGCATAGCGGTGGTGAACAGCCTCACCATAACGGAGTTCGTGAATGAGAAGGCGAAGTTTGACAGTTTCGTGGACGAGTGGTTTAAGACGGTGGACGAGAACGGCGATGGGAAGCTGTCGTGCGAGGAAATCCGTAGCGGGTTCGGGTTGCTTCTGCCGTTTGGTTCGGATCCTCCGCCACGGCAAGAGAATGAAGCGATATTCAAGAGGTTTGATGAAGATGGGAATGGCGCACTGGATCGAGAGGAGTTCAAGTCCTTGATGACAGAGATTATGAATGCTTTGGCTCGTGGAATCGGTGGCTCTCCCATCATTGTTGCTCTTGGAAAAGATAGCTTCCTCACCAAGCCTGTTCAGCATGAATTGGCCAGACTCTCTTCTTCGTGAATTTATGTTCTCGTTTTATTCTTTCTTTACTTATTCCTATTCTTTCTCTCATATGCTTCTTTAACTTAGATTTTTTTCTTCTCATATTTTGTTATCTTTTATTTCATTATTTGTCATCAGGAGATAAATAATTATAAAAGAGTGAATTTTTTTCTCCTCTTTGTTAAGCGGGTGATTAGTGCATTTTTAATTAAAACATTTAATTTGGTGACATGGGAGACGACCGTGTTGCCATGTGTTAACATGTGCTAACATCGACACATTTATGTTAGAAAAATAATTTTTTAACTGATGTTATGTTTTAAGTGGTTTTTCTGATTTTCCATTTTTTTATTTTTAATATTTCAAAATTACTTAAAAGATGTAACATCATGTTGTAAGAAAAAGTTGTCAAGATTTAATAATCAAAATATCATTGTCTTTTATGTTAATATGTGGATACACACATGACAATACCGTTTGTCATATAAACAAATATTTAATGTTATTGTTACAAAACAACTAAATTCTAAATGAAGTTTAAGGAAAAAATGATTTAAAATTTGAAATAAATACAAAATTTAATTTTGTGTAAGGGACTAAACATATTTTATATATTTTATAAAATTAAAAATATTTTTTAATTTGAACTACAACGACTACAAAATTCAAATAAAGAATTAAGATAATAAAAAATTATACATAAAATGAATAATAATAAAAAAAATTAAATAAGTTAAAAGTTAGAATATAACTGAAATAACTTATAAGTTAGTAATTCTCAAAATTGCTTACTTTGAAATACTTATCATTTTTTTCCGTGTTGGTCGATCTAATTTATAGGTAACTTACAATTGTGTTGATCAAACTAATAAATAAATTTATCGTATTTTCTTAGAAAAAAGAGAAGAAAAAAAAAAGACAATTTGATCTAGTGAAAAAAAAACTTATAAGTGTATAACGTGAAAAAAAAAGACAATTAAAAAAAAAAAAAAATATAT
>Ga0214545_1000086_pt1 | contig 99997 bp, 63 predicted proteins | sample CNSS4metaG_FD_160064 | JGI IMG/M metagenome (GOLD analysis project Ga0214545, IMG submission 160064) | Root nodule microbial communities from cowpea collected in UCLA plant growth center, Los Angeles, California, USA - CNSS4 | ecosystem: Host-associated > Plants > Roots > Nodule | place: USA... | reverse complement strand
TTTGGACTTATTTTGTAACTTTGAATATTTCAAAATCACACTATTAATTGACCAAAAATAAATTCCAGCTGCATTAACAAACGTTAGAATATCCAATAATATTTTATGCAACTAAAATCAATTTTTATGCCACTTTTACCAAACTTACTCAATAAATCCAATAATCACAAATCCTAATTAAATCAATCTTTAAGCACAGAAAATTCAATTAAATCCCCAAATTTAAATATTAAATGAGGGCAAAAATTTGAACTCATCAGTTTAGCTGTAAATGCCTCATTTTAAATAATCGCAAAGAACAACTTGGCAAGTTTGATGCTAGAGCGAATGAAGGTATATTTCTTGGTTATACTACAAATAGTCATGCATATAAAGTATATAATAAAAGATTAATGATTGTTGAAGAGTCTATGCATGTTCTATTTGATGAATCTAACTCTAAACTGCAAGATCAAGTGTTAAAAGATGCAAATGAGGAATATATTGTCTTAGAAAAGCAATTTGGAACAGGAAATGAATCAGCTGAAAAGGAAAAATAGTCGATTGGAACAACAGTTCACAACAATTTACTCGAGGAATGGATTACACCTAAAGGGCTATCAAGGGACAACATTATTGGTGACATTCATAAGGGAGTATCCACTAGACCAAACTTACTTACTGTGAATATGTTGCATTTGTTTCTCAAATTGAACCTAAGAATGTGAATGATGCTTTAAATGATAGTAATTGGATTATTGCTATGCAAGATGAACTAAACCAATTTACTAGAAATGATGTGTAGTCTCTAGTTCCTAAAAGTGATTACATGAATGTAATTGGTACTAAATGGGTGTTTAGAAACAAAATGGATCAAGATACCAATATAGTTAGAAATAAAGCTAGGTTAGTGGCTAAAAGGTATAATCAAGAGGAAGACATTGAACTTGATGAAAAATATACACCTGTGGCTAGGCTAGAAGTTGTGAGATTACTATTAGCATATGCTTGCATGTGTAAATTTAAACTGTTTAAAATAGATTTGAAAAGTGCATTCTTAAATGGTTTCTTAAATGAAGAAGTGTATGTATCACAATCTCTTGGCTTTGAAGATCATCTTTATCCTAATCATGTTTTTAAATTGAAAAAGGCCTTGTATGGTTTGAAATAAACACAACGATAGTGGTATGAAAAGCTAAGAAATTTTCTTTTATCAAAAGGATATGCTAGAGGAGTTGTTGATAAAACACTCCTCATTAGAAAACATGAAAGTGATGTAATACTTGTTCAAGTATATGTTGATGATATTATCTTTGGTTTAAGTAATAATGTATGAAGAGTTTATTGCAGCTATGCAGGGTGAATTTGAAATGTCTATGATGGGTGAGCTAACATACTTTTTAGGGTTGCAAGTCAAACAACTCGACTAAGGAACATTTTTAAGCCAGTCAAAATATTGTTTTGACCTGTTGAAAATGTTTGAAATGGAGAATTGCAAAGAAGTTTTCGTTCTAATTGCCACAAATTGTTACGTGGACTTAGATGAGGTTGGGCAACAAGTTGATTTAACCAAATATAGAGGGTTGATTAGTTTTTTGTCCTATCTAACAACAAGTAGGCCTGATATTCAATTTAGTGTGTGCTTATGTGTAAGATTTCAATCCACTCCAAAAGAGTCACATTACAAAGCTGCAAAAAAGAATTCTCAAGTATCTGAAAGGAACAATCAATGTTGGATTATGATATCCAAGTAATTCTAAGATAACTCTTAGTGGCTTTTTAGATTTGACTATGCAATATGTAAATTGGATAGGAAAAGCACAAGTGGAACTTGTGACGTACTTGGCTCAAGTTCGATATCATGGAATAGCAAGAAACAAGCTTGTGTGGCACTTTCATGGTTGTGCTCAAATCATATGGCTAAAGCATCAACTCTTAGACTATGATGTGAAATTGGTAAATGTACCCCTGTATTATGATGACACTAGTGCAATTAATCTAACTAAAAATTCAATATAACACTCTAAAACCAAACATATTGAGATAAGACATCACTTTATTAAAGATCATGCACTAAAAGGTGATTGAGAAATTAAGTTTGTTAAAATTGAGAATCAATTAGCTGATTTGTTCACTAAATCACTTGTTTGTGATAGGTTTAACAAGCTTAGAACAAAATTAGGTATTTTGGATATGAAAAATGTGATTGATACATTTCTGGCTTGTTAATCTTATTGAATCATATGTTAATTTCACTTAAATAGTTAAATACTACATAAAGTGTGATCTGGCTGTGTTTTAATCTGTTGATTCTATGAAACAATAAATAGATTTCACTTAAACTGTCACTACATGCAATACGTATGATGTGGAACATTTTTAATCTGCTAACTATGTACTTTTTATTTATTGATTTCACTTATGTTGATTTTGAATTTGCATGAATTAAATTTAATTGATTGACCAAGTTAAATAACACATCACGTGACATTGTATGTACTGTGGTAATAACTATTACATCAACTAAAACTATCTTATCAATTTTCATTGACCATAAAGCACTTTTATTATATGATTCCCAATGTGCATTCATTTATTGTGATATGAAATGAGTGGACAACACATAAACCCTGGGAAATATCATGCTTTATGATCACGTAGATTATAGTGCATTTAATTGGCTTTGATCACTCATGCTGCATTAATTACGAAAATATTTTGCAAATTAATTGATTGATTATAAAATTTAATGTGCTGATTCTATAAATATTGTTATTGGCATCATAGATTTGCATTCATATTTGTTTGTAAGAGCCAAACCATAACACATAATTCCTCGCTGCCAAAGAAATGTACAATCTGATAAGGAAATTTCCACTCCTCCCACACCAACCTCTCCTATTGCGGAGAACCATGGGAGACTTGAGGCTTGGTTTGAAGGCCACGAGGACAGAAGTCAGGTGTTCCTCATTACGATAACTTGTAAGCAAATTACCATCCCCAAGGTGTTGTTTTTCTCCTGGTTGAGTGCTGAAAACTTTGAGGCCTTTCATCAACAACTAAGAATACAAAAGCTTAAGGTTTTCCTTGTGCTTATATCCAAATTCTTTGAGCATTTTGGAGTGGATGTGGTAGAAGAGCCTGAAGAGTCTACTCCTGCTGAATGGAGTCTTTGTTCTCAACATGCATGGGTTTCACCAAGGTGGACAACACATGGATCATAGAATGTTGTACCAAATGATCATGAGGTTAGACCAAATGGAGTTAACCAAGATGAGGAAGATGCCTTTGGACCTGAACTAATGGCCATTGAGCTTTATAATGCTCTAGAGGAAACTGACCCTACCTATTCTCATTTTGAAAGATTGGTTCTCCACTAACTCCAAGAGCTCAACGTGTCTCAGAATGAGCATCATGCTTTTTGCAGTACAAGGTTTCAAGACCTTGATGATTAGATCCACAATTTCAATGACAACTTCTCCACAATCTACAATAGAGACAATCTAAGAAATGATTGAGTAGGGTGGCTCTTAGGCCATGCATTGCATTTGTTGTGTTGCACTCGTGTTTTCCTTATTGGTGTCAATTTTTGAATCGATTGTTTTTATGTTTTAATCAACTGATTATATCAGTTTCTATCAACTGATTATATCAGTTTCTATCAACATCAGTTTTTTTTTCGCTTTTCTGGTTTTGTTGTGTGTATCTTGTATCAGTTTATCTGATAGTATGTTTCTAATGGTATCATGAACAAAAAAGTTAATATTCCCAAAATACCAAATTACTTACCTTATATAATGAATCCAAATTTGTAGAAAAATTAAGCTCAATCATGAATTGATTAAGTGAATCAGTGTAAAATCTCATTATATAACTAAGTTTGATATATTAATGGGAATCAATCTTGTATGATAAAGCATGTTCTTTGAGTGAGTCTGGTATTTTTCGTGTTTTTGCAAAATTTTGCAGAATATTAGTTAATTGATTTTATATTTCAATATGTTGAATCATATTTCATGAACAAATTAATCTGTTGTTTCTATTTTTCAATCGACTGAAATATATAGTCCTGTAGCCATAAACTTCTAATAATTAAATTCAAACAAAGATGACTTTTACAAAATTTAATTGGACACATTTTTAAGTACTCGGCGAATACAACCCTTTGCTAAAAAAATGCATTTTAAATCTACATATAATGGTTTTAGTTGACATAAGTATATATGTTACACTTAACTTATCATGTTTAGAATACCTTTTGTATTGATATCTATCCGGTACTCACAATACCAAACTTAGGGTTATTTATCATGTTTAAAATACCTTTTGTATTGATATCTTTCTAACAATACCAAACTTAGGGTACAATTGTAGGAAAGTTGATTTGTTATGTTAGAAGCTTTCTTGGAAAGTGTGAGGCAAGTATTGATAATTCTTAAGATGGTTTGAAAAATTGAAACCCTTAATATAAGTTTGGCCTTCTTTTAGGTGAGGTTTTAATAAATTTTATCTATCAATCATAAGTAGAGAAAAATAAACTAAAGTTTTTGTAAAGTTTTATCTACCTCTTCTTGATGGTTGGATTGTTTTATTCAATTAAATATACTTAAAAAAAATTATTAGTTTATTAAATTTAAAATTATTTATTAGCATCAAAATTATAAGATACTTTATTAAATTTGTTTTGATCACTAAAAGTTAAACTTTTATTTATGATGTTTTTTCGTGGAGTATATGATCATATATCTTAGTTTAATATTATTATTAAATATTTCTATGTTACTGTAATAAACCTATGTTGATTGGTTTTTAGTCTATCACATATTTTTTTATGTAATTTTATTTGGAATATAATTTTGATTTGAATTTATTTTCTATTACTAGTTTTTAATTAATTGTATCTAAATTTAAGAAAAGTTACAAATATTTTTAAATAGAGAAAGAAGAAAGTAATATGACTAATTATTTTTTTAAATGGATGACTAGTCTGAAATACCGACGTCACGATGTCATGCATGTCTGTGATCTTTGCATAGTTTTTTAGGACAAAAATGAAATGTTATTATTGTATTATAGATTACAGATACCGCCTAAAGTCTCCCCCTTATCTTCCTAATATTTGGTGCATTGATGAGAAGCAATTCCATTTGTACCAATCCTTTATGTCAACTTCTTCTGCATATGCATATTGATGATTCATCCATTATGTTATGACCCATCCCTTTCCCTTTGTGCAAAACCAAAACCCAAACTTAACGCAACAGCTTTTGCCTTCAACGCAACAACCTCTCTTCTCTCGTTTCTTCCCTGCATACATTAATCACTTTCCCTTACCCTCCCTCTGTTTTTTCACCATAATCATCTTCATTACACCACTCTCAACAAATAAAACGACAACGTCTCATTAGTTGCAACATCCCCTAACCAAATACACCACAATTTTCTCACTTCTCTCTGCAAATCCCAATTTCCTCTGTCTTTCAAACCTAACCTAACCTTATCACACTACATCGATCACGTTTTATTTCTCCTCTCCCTCCTTTCTATAAATTCCATTTTTCATTTCGATTAAATCACTATCCCAATTTCTTCTTATTATTGCGTTTTTTTTTTCTAATTCCCTTAATTTTTTTTTATCGAAAATGAACACCATGAGAGGACCGGAAGATCAGCAATCTAGGGTGTTCTGCGAGCTGTCGGCTCTGGTCTTCAACCTCCTCCGTTCTCCGCCGCTCATGCCGGAGTCTCCGGCCAGGCGCTCAACGGCGGGGGCTCAGATAACGCCGGCAGGGTTCGCATCGCTGCTTCTGGGGATTTCGGTGGCTCTCATGCTCTGCGGATCGGTGACTTTTTTCATCGGGTTTATGCTCATGCCGTGGGTTCTCGGATTGATGATGGTGTTCTACGTCGCTGCCATTGTTTCCGCTCTCTCCGTTCTGGGGCGTTCCATTCTCTGTTTTGCCTCGCCACGTAAGGATGTTCCTGGTAAGGAAAACTCTCATTTGTTACTTATTTATTTGCTGCAGAAATTTAGGTTCTGTTTGTAAATCTATTATCGGTAGAATCAGAAGAATTGATGATAGGTATTTTCCAGATATGATGGTGTGTATTGGATAACGTAGGTAATTTGGGCAATAATTCAGGATAGGACTGTTTACTTATCTTTTTAGTTGTCTGATCTCTTTTGTTTGTGTTCTATTCTGTGGGGACCCAAGAGGAAGCTTCCCAGTTATTTTTTGTGTCCGTTTCTCCTTTTATCCCTCAAATTTTTAGAATTTTCCGCTTTTACCGTTGAATTTGGACGAAGAAAAATACGTATTTTTGAGGTATAGAAATGGTTGTTGATGTAGGTTGCTTTTGCTGATCTTAGAGATGTCGAGAAGTGGTTGCTTTTGCTCTAACTATTAGATTTTGTTTAAACCTAAAACCTTGCATAAACTAATTAAACTCCTATTACTAGGTTAGTTTTGGCGGGTTAACCTTTTGGTTCAGCGTTTGGAAGGATTGCGAGTTTGATTTACTTTTCCGACGAACTGATTTTTTTAATATTGTAAAAAGAAATTTTGAAAAGAAAAACAATCATTTTCCTAATAATTGAAACAAGTGTCGTAAACCTCATATGTATAAAAAAAGGCATTACAGTTGAATTGAATATTGGGTGCAGTGATATATGCATTAAAAAAGGCATTACAAACTCTTCACGAGCTCATTATGTTTCCTGTACATCAAGGAAATTGTTCTTAACTTTTTTTTCCTTACCTGAATTCTTTTGTTCCGGTTTGGTCTTTGTCAGTGTTGTTTTCCTTATCGCATCTGGGAGCTCCTGGAAGAGTGAAATTATGAGAATAAGATAGACGGTCTATATGTGTATGACCTTGGAAAGAATCCAATAAAAGAAATGTTAAATTCCTTTTCAATCAAAAGTTGGATCTGCAAGATTGGTTTTCTCTTAAAACAGTGAAGGAGTATAATATACAAAAATTACATTGAAGGTATATTAATGTTGCTGAGGCTGGATAAGTTAGCAAATTCTTCCTTTTTGTGGCCAGGTTGGCAAATTCTACCATTGCTTGGCAATGATACATAATTCGCATAAATCAAATCACAATATCTTGTCAATTTCTAATTATGAGCCTGTATGGAATTCACCATTTCTGTTGTTTATTTTGACTTAACAGCGCAGCTAATCTCTTAGATCGTATCACACACATTTTGGTTGGGTTACGAGCCTGTTTTTGGTGTTTCAGAGTGGAAACTTATGTGAAAAGATAAATAATGGAGTTGACTAGTGCGATCGTGGTTATTGTCCCTGCCAGACAACGAAGATTACCGAACTTCTCTCACCAGAAGCAGGAGTTTTGGAACCAGGCTTTTGTGAAAAGTACTAAACTTTGTGGATATGGCTTCTCTTTTTATTACAATCAGCCAAGTTCTGAGGAATCAAGAATCGAGGACTTTCTTCCTGTTATTGCCTATTGCTGTCAATTATTTTATTTGTCCTTATTTTCACCCTTGTAAATTTTGAAGTAGAGGCTTCTGAAATTCATTTCTTTTCCATTTCCAAACGTGGTATATGTACACTGTAAAATTTGATATGATGGATGACTCATGAAAAGAAGGTTGTCTTGTTACTACAATCTTCTATACAAAAAGTTGAGAATGACTTCATTGAATTGGAGTTAGAAATTTGAGTACATTATTGGATTAAAATTTACGATAAACTAAAATGATAAGTATTTTTTTTTTATTTTTGAAAACGGAAGTTATTTTTTATTTGGTTTACAGCGAGGAGGAAAAAAAGGACGCCAGAACCGATAAAGGGAATAATAAAAGATAAAATGGATGTAATTTTATGTTGTGTAAATAAACTGATAAAGTGAATATTTTGTGTTTGATTGTGTAAAAAGTCGAAATGCAGGAAAATGAATAATGAATTTAATATACAATCATAGTTTTACACATTACGTAAGGTCACACTTTTTTGTAAAGATAAAATTGTACTTTTGGCTTCCCTTAAGAGTTACAAATTTCCCTATTACTGCATAAAAAATTGACCGAACAATTTCTTCCTCTTATCTAACACAATGTTTTTAAAATCCTTCCAAGTCAATTCAATCATTCCATCCAAATGATAAATTACCCCACCATCATTAATCTCAGATTTCTTTACATAAGAAAGGTTTTATTAAACTTCATGTGTCCTACGAACAACAGAGAATTATAATTTTTTTTCCCCAAAATTGTTCCTTCAACACACTTCTTTCCAAAATTTTACACGAGATTTTTAGGGACAAACAAAATAGGTAAAACATTTGTAAATGATTTTATCATACAATAGAATAAATTATTTCACATAACATATTTTAGGAAAATAATTCACAAAAATAAATATTTTATAAATACTTTAAACAAAATATATAAATTAGAATTAAAATAAAAAATATTATTAAATCTTAATAAACAAAAAAAAATATATTTCAGAATAACAATAAATTAAAATAAATTACTTTACCAAATATTGAAATTTAAATTACTTTACACGTTAAATACGTGACCTTTGATCCAAATCAAGACCGAAAAAAAAAACACATGCAAGTTTGTTAAATTTAGGTTGGAGAATTTATCCTACCTCGGCAAGATTACATCACAAAATATAACCCAACATTGTCCATAATTCTTTAAATTTTGCGGACATCACCATCTTACACATATAGTTGTCAAAATGGGTCACTCTACTCAATTCGATTTGGTTCATCACGGGTTGATCACTTAGTGAGTCAACCCAATCCGATTCACTCATTAGCGAGCTAAAAAAATTAGAATTCGAATCAACTCACCACGTGTTGGTGGGTTAAACGGATTGACTCTATGACTCACTTAATTAAGAAAAAACATAACTTTTTTTTTTCAGTCCCAAAAAAAACTAAATTATAATTCTAATTAGAATCTAATAAACTTCAATACAATCCAAAATTATGTTAAATTTCAAATACAAACCAAAATCACAAAAATACAAATTACTATCTAACATCAAATCATTCTTGTCACTTATTAAACTATAGTATTAAAACTCTTGAAGCATCTTCTTTATTCTGATCTATAATAAAATAAGAAAAAAATAATGTTAACTAATAATATTAAAAGACTAAGTAATAAATAATTAAATTTATTTCACAGTACTAACAATAATGTTACATGTTAGTTCAAAATCATGCAACCAATTTTGTGTTAAAATGAGTGCCTCAACATTCTCTGGAAGAATGGAAAAACGATATTTGGTTAGCACACAATAACTCAGACTAAAGGCAGATTCACTAACAAGCAATGATAGTGATTGGAATGCTAAGCATGTCACAAGCCATCTTAGACAAGTTTAGATAATGATCTCGACGATCCCTCCAATAGCTCAATACATCCAACTTATCAAAAAAATTTGGATCAAGATTCATTTCATGTAAATAAAGATCCAATTGAGACCTTCCAGTGTCATTAACATATTGGCTCAAATAATCAACATATTCCTAAGAAAATATGAAAAATATTTAATATGTCATTCATAAGTAAGAAATAAAATAAAGCAAGTTGTGTTAAAGGAGAAATTTGAGAATTTAAAACTCACTTCAAATGCATCCATCACTTGCTCATCATTCGTAAAAGAAGCAAGTTGTGTTGGAGGAGAAACTTGAGAACTTGAACTCTTTGGCTCATTTGGATTTAATTTGACATATTCTTGAAACAATTTATACATGTTATCCTTTAAAACATTAATATTTTCTTCACAAGTAGAATGATCAATCTTTGAATAACAAAACCAAGTTGCTTCAAACTTCATCCGTGGATCAAGAATAGCCCCAATAGCAAGAATGTCACAATAGTGGCCATAATATTTACTAAACTTGTTCATCATACTCAATCACATATCTTTAATCATCGGATCATGACTTTTTGCATTTTTCCGCAACAAACATTCAATTTTCCAAATTTGCATGAAGTAACGATTTGAAGTTGGATAAGAACCCGAATCAAATTAGTCATTATATAAAATGACTTTAAGAACTCACATTATTTCAACCCTTTTCCACTCATCATTTGATGGACAATGAACATAATTTCTGTCACAAATAGCTAAGCTTGCAAAGGCACATCGATATCTAATTGCACTCTCAAACATAAGATAGGTAGAATACCATCTAGTAGCAACATCCATTTTCAAACTTACTTTGATATCAATACTACTCACTTAAATAATACATTCTTTAAATGCAATTTTTCTTAATTCCGATGATTTTGCATACTTGATACTTTTTCTATGCAATTTCACCTATCTAAAGTTATAAAAGAATAAATATTGGATAACGAATCCAGTGCGTGAATCAAATAAGTTTACCTATCTTTTCAAGCTTATATTCACACAAATAATGGTGGCTTCCTCTTCAAATTGTCATCTGCTGCCACTTATTTCTCGTCAAGTTATCTAAAATATTTTTTTTTATCTTTCTAACATATAGATATATAACTTTATTAAGTGCCAGATTAATTGGATTTGATTTGACCATGCTTTCCAATAGTATTTTTTTACTATGAAACAGGGAACACAAAAATAGAAACGAACATGGGGCCACAAAAATAGAAACCAACGCGCTAGGAAGGTTTTTCTCCAAAGGGGTTTTAGCCAATTAAGAATATTTATCATGTCTCAAAATAAATTATAAAATGAGAGTGAAGGAGGAAGATTATAGATAGAAGTTAGAACCGTGAAAATGAACAAACAAATAATATAGAATCTAGAAGCAGCAGTTCGAGAGTAGAAGAGGGAACGAAAAATGCAATGAATTAAAGAGAATAGTATTTAGATTTAGAGTTTTATTTTTTTAATATTATATATATATATATATATATTAATTTAATATTTAAAACTTATTGGTGGATTGGTGAGTAATATAGTTTATCATATATTTAACTTGAATGAGCTTGATTCTTAATAGATTAGGTTTATTTTTGATTCATATTAAAATTTATAATTATTTTTCAACCAAATTCAACTTGAATTCGTGGTCAAATTGACTTGTGGGTTATAACTCATTTTAAAAGTTTTACTTACAAAAAAAAATATACGTGTGCAGGAGACAAGAAATTTTTATTATTTTTATTAAATGATGAAAAGAGTCAAAATATCGGAAAGTTTATCATGTTTCATGCACGATCCTCCTCCAGTCATTGAATTATACCTCTTGTATGAAATGCATATTTAAAGAAGTGTTTTACAGACTTTCTTTTGAATAAAACCAGGTTTTGAACCAACGCACGATATTTTAAAAATTTTAATTATATTAATTTAAATTTATAAAAATATAACTACACTTTAATATGAGTATTTTATTTTATAAAATTAAATAATAATATTTTGATTGCTTGGACGAGTGTATTTAAAATAGAATAAAATATATTGTATATAATTATTCTAAACAATATATTATGATTAAGTTAATCAAAATTAAATTTAAATAATATAGACAATGTATAAAAATGTAAATAATAGACTTCATAGTAAAAGAAATGATGAACGAAACAAAAACTATTGAGTAAATTATGTAAAAATACAAAATATAACGTCCTAATTTCAGTAACTTGAAACTAATAAAACATGATATTTCAATATAGTGTTTAAAAGAGATAATCCAGTGTATAAAATATATTAATACAATCTTACAAAAGATAGGACTATAAAAATATACCATTTATACAAACCAACTAAAACCAATTCTAGCTCTATACACAGACTAATCACTTACTTCAGCTCCTTTAGACCTTCCACTAAACCGAAGAAGTGATCATCACAAAAGAAAGACAAACAACACAAATAGAAACACGAAAGAAGGGTAAACTAATGTGCAAAAGAGTTTTTCATATAGTAGAATTACAATTTACATCACATTATTAATAAATCATATAATCATTTGTAAACCCAAGCATACCATATAAAATGACTCAAGCAAGACTCAATTATCTGAATACATGCATTAATATCGAATCATAGAAAGTTGTGCACTTGTGGTGACCTCTACAACTCTACAAAGCTATTGCCAATGGGTTTCACCCTACCACACACAAGATTAGTCTGTTAACGCCTTTGGCAAAGGTAAAGTCCCTAGATTAGGACCTCTTGCTCCTCTCACCACATACCTCATCCTTCTCTACTTGAGAATTGAATGGTTATTAGAGTGTTAAGATAACATCCAACTACCAATGCATACACTACTATGTATCACAACTATTGCTCCTTGAATTAGCTTTAATCATTCACAAAACATCAAAACTAATTATAGAATAACTACTAGACTTTGGTACATTCGCTCAGCAAAGCCATCCATTCGCTAGGTGAAAAGTGCACAAATGCCCATTCGTTCAACGACAAGATCGTTTGCCTAGCGAGTGAATCACTAGAACTCAGAAAGTCAGTAAGCTCTTTGACTTTGGATTCACTCAACGAGTAGATACTCGGCTAGCGAATCCTAAGCCAGTAAGCCGCTGACTTTGGATTCACTTAGCAAGTGTATTCTCGTTCAGCGACTACCAAGTCAAAAACTCACTAACTTTGGATTCGCTCAACGAGTTTCCCCTCGACCAGCGAATCTGCATAATTCTGCAAAACTTGATTATGCATAATTATGTTATTCTAGTTCAGTCTAATAGTATTCCAGATACAAAAACATACCAACTACAATGCATAACATTCATCAACTCAATTTATCACCTTTGTATTGTCAATCAAACAACATTTCAAAACCTCATCCTACAACCTTCATGCAAATTATGAGGATTTAACCCTCAATTCAATAAGTAAAGTTAATCGCACATCTCAATCATTCAAGAAAATCATGGTATAACCATGCAATTAGTAATTCCAACATGTCTATAACTTAAAATAGTGTAATTAGCTTCCCTTATCTGTTATCCAATTTGAACAACTCTAAACACCAAAACGTCTCTACATCCACATGATGCTCTATCTACACATAGAGTCATACAAATGACTTAAATGACACATGTAACTAAAAGAAAGACTACATTAAAAGGCAAAACATATTAGACCAATAAAAAGGTAGAAAACTAACACGAACGGAGAAACTAATCGATACAAATTAAAGAGCTCGTCGAAGGCAATGATGGAGGCATGGCTAGGACCGTTATAGGGATTTTAGAGCAGTTGATGGAATCATGTCCAAAACCTTCAAAGAGATCTCATATTAGCTTCAAATCGTCAAATATGAACTCTTTTTGTATTTTTGTTTTGTAATGTTTATGTTTGGGTCTTATCGGATCGTTAGTTGTGTTGGGTTTTTTGGTATTTTGGCCCATAATATATAAACTCTTGTGAAACACTTTGTATTCAAATTTGAGTTTTATGAAAAAGTGAGTTTTCTCTCAAGTCTTGATGTTCTCTTTATAACCATAGGTCATTATCTTTTAATCTCTGATTCAAAGTAACGAATCTTTGTCATTTATCTTGGAACCTCCTCCAAGTGGCGTGCATTCCTCTTGTTACGCAAACTCCCAAATCAACATCCTCCAAATTTTCAACCATTCGTTCTAGGGTTCATACCCAATTTCATTCAAGACCCAAATCCACCCCAAATTCGAGATGATCCTACGTCAAGATCACTTCTACGGTCTCGGTTCTTTAATGAGACGATCAAAGAGGAAGAACTCTTAGAGGGGAAAGGGTGTTTAAATCATAGATTGATTAAAAGGAGAGGATTAATTGTGAAGTTACAGTGTGGTGCAAGGAAATTAAGCGATATTGGTTATGTATGAATATTAGGGTTGACATATTGGGGGTTTGGATGAATTGAGTATAATTATGGTTGAACTGTATTGGAATTGTTATTGGTTATAGTTAAAGTTGAATATTGTACCACTGTTATCATGTTCACGTGTGAACTGTGAAAATAGGCAAATAATTGCATTAGGGAACTGTTGGAAGGGTCTTGTAGGTGCTCAAAATTCTAAATTTTTTTTCAGAATGACATGCATCGCTTGGCGGCACGAGGCCTGCCGCCAGGCGCAACGTAGAGATATTTATTTTTGCGTGGCTACAAGGATTACTGATGGTTTTGGGATTCTGGTGTATCAGGTTATTGTTATCTATGGAGTTGGAAGGAGGAGTTGGATAAAATGTCTTTGGTGATGAGATGTGTAAATTAGTAGTATGAATTTCTGTGAATATTATTGGGAAGGGACGACCATGATAATGCAGTAGGTGTTATAATGTAAACAGGAAATAGCTGGACTTAGGCATATTGCAATGTAAGAAGGGAATTGTCTCAATAGAATTGGCTAAGTGCACTTGAGATATATTTATGAGCTTGAGTGTGATGAATCTATTATTGGTGGTTAGTTGGAGATTGAGGTTATATAGAGGGAAAGGTTGAAGTGCAGGTAATATGATTTTGGTGATGGCATACTTGGAATAAAACCACATGAACTTATGCGAGTCTAATATTGGTACAATTGGATGGGTAAATATGAATAGAAAGTGAAACATAGTTAAAAAGATAAACATGTGAGTACTTACAAAATCACTTGGTGGAAATTTCTATGGGCTTTGATGCCTAGGTTTTAGGTTGTAAGTTGTTTGAATGCTTAAAAATTAGTAATGCGCAAGTACTAGTGTAGCGCCAGGCGGTGGTAATTGAACCGTCAGGCAAAAGCTACTAGAGCGCATGGCGCCTAGCAGTGAGGCTCGTCTCGCCAGGCGATACTACAGAAACAATGGCATCAAAGGCGCTTGCCGCCTGGCGATACGTGTCCCCCGTCAGACAGTTTGGAAGCATATCTCGCCTAGCGGCTCAGGAGCAGTGCCAGGCGATATTGTAGAGGCAGAAACTGAGTTTTGCTTGCTTTGGATGTGCGTGGTCTATAAGGCTTTGGTGATATCTCGAAGGCTGGCTTGCTGGTGTTCCTTGAGTTGTGGCTCAGGATAGGGGTTAAGCACGTGGCATTCCTTGAGATGTGGCTCAGAATGGCATCTCATGAGTTGTGGCTTGGGATGACGGATGAACACGAGGAACTCTTGAGTTTTCACTCGGGTTGGCAAGTGTTGCTGGTGTGAGTGTGCGAGTTGTGGATTGTACAGATGGGTCCAAATAGATTGCCCTCCTTAGTAAGTGGCTGGCGAGTTTTGTAGTCTTGGGATGTTACGAACTATGTTCGTATTGGGAACTCTACCTGCGTTACAGAGTATGGTCTGTAGTAGGTTCCCGTACGTGCTCTACAAGTTGTGGCTTGTAGGTGTGGCAGCAAGACATCTTGAGATATTCGTCTAAAGACGTAGACCATGGATGACATGGTGGTGGTTATGTGATATGGAATCAAAGGATGAAATTCCTTTGGTGTGTTTGTATGTATATATGTTTTATATATATGTTTGTTTAACTGCTAGCTCACCCTATCTACTTGTGTTTGACGATGATCGTGTACGCGGTACACGGGAGCAGATGATGGTACAAGTGGATCTGGTGAGGCATAGAGTTGGAGCGTGGGCCAGTTTGGGAAATTTTCTACAGAGTTATTATTTTTATGAATTTTACAGAATTGTAATTTTTGGATTACTTAAACATGGTCCTTTGTAATTGAGTTTATGAAGTGAGATTTTGAGATACTTTAATGTAATAAAGCTTTAAGTTTTCCATACTTTTGGGAAATGAATTTATAATAAATGATGTTTTATCTTTACTTCTTATTTTATTATTATTATTATTTAAATTCGTAATATTTGGATGAGATGTTACAATTTATACTAACTAGACGATAACTCAATGTATCTCTAACATGTTAAAAGCACACAAGGATGTATCTTTTTCTTTTGAATCTCACTTGCTATTTCTTTTTCTCGTTTTGTTCATAAGGCACATGGTCGTTGTAGCTTTTGAAACAATAACATTTGATCTTGCAGATTAAGGTATTAGAGTCTTCAATATGGTATAGAATCTTCAGTGTATACTTTCTCAAAAAAAAAAAATATATATTTATGTAATATCTTCACTTGAAACTTTTTATTTCATCTTGAGATCAAAGAATGCTTGATTTATTTGATATTGTTCAGAAATGTATCTTCTAAAGAAAACTTTTCAAATAGATTGTAGAGATATAACATGAACAACAGATAAAGGATACTTATATATGAAAATTTATAGCACTAATGATTTGTTTCTATAATTTAAGATAAGATGATTATTTGTTATAAAGAGTTATAATCATATAAAATCTTATTGATCATTATCTTTTATCAAGTATATTTTAGGAAATATCTTAACATTGTTTTCTCCCACGTTAGATAAATATCTATTAAGGAAAACATTATATTCAGTTTTAATCGAACAAGATCACTGATTGTTTCCTTAAAGGACTTTATGTATATTGAAAGCTTTAATCTCAAATACAAATTATCCATAAAGACTTTTTTAACTTGATTTATAGACATACTGTTAAAACTTATTTAATTTCCTTTATTTATCATCAGAAAACACTCAACAGATAGTAGATGTATAGAATGATAGATGACAGACGATGTCGTCATCTAGTCCTTTCTTATCATCATAATTTTTTAGAGCTTTCGTCTAATGAGGTATTTTGTATCATGGAAAATTATCTTTTGACAATTTTTTTTAACAAACTTTTGATAAAATTTCTATAAATAGAATTAAATAAATAAATATTTTATTTTTTAATCAAAATAAAGTAATAATTATAATATTTTTTTTACTTAAAAAAGTAATTTGTCAAAAGTTTGTCAAATTTTTTTGCTAAACTATCATCTTTTTTTGTATCATTTAGTTTCAATATTTTTTAGAGTTTTGGTTATGTGGATTGTCGTTTTGCATTGTTTTTTCATCATAACTTCGACCATAATGGCATTTTGATGACCACAAAGGTAACACAAATGTCGTTAGTTATAACATGGAGTCAAATCAGCCATAATAATTTTTTTTTTCAAATAAGTATGTTTCATTACCATACATACTTATGTTTATTATAATGGTATTTATTATATTCATGGAGTGTTTTTGTTTAGTGTGAATATGACTTTTTGAATGTCAATGATTTTGATATAAATTTTATTTTTACTATTGTCATTACAGGTAAAAACACTGTTCATAGAATATTCATTTTAAGAATGAACTTAATTTGATATCTTCTAAGTCAAGATTATCTTTCAAGTTTAAAAAAATAACTCTCAATATCTCTATGTTTCATAATAACACTAAGACAAGCTCTTTCCAAAATTTAACTTTATCTTTAACATTTCGAATTTTCACATAATCAATTATATGTCTGAGTTTTTTGAATCAAAACAAAACAAGAGTTGAAAATATATAGTTATTTGGGATGAAATTGAAATATAACCATATCTAGGAATGTGCTTTACAACAAAATATCTGAAAATATTTAATATCAAATTAGAAGAATCTTACGTAAGACATATAATATTCACTCAAACATGATGTGTAAAAGTTATTCCAATTACAATATATTTATTTATCATAATTAAAATTGTTTTTTTTATTAAAGAAAATGTAGGTAAACAAAGTTCATCATGATTTCTAAATTATTGTAAACTGATTTCGTTTTAAATTAATAAGTTTTGTTTAGAACTTATATTTCATTTTCATTCTTAGACGACGTTTATAATTGTTTCAAATATCGTTAGAAGTCTCACATTAATTAAAGATGATGTTAGTTTATAATATATAAATGGAATGTCGATTTTGTGAGGTTAAATTAGACTTAAAACTCCAGTTTTAATATAAGATCCCACTTCTAACAAATACTTTAACTATAACCTCTGTCTCAAATCGATTTAAAGGTTGGAATTCACATTACAACACTAAAACATAGGTGAACATAAAATGAAAGAAGATTAAATTAAGGCATAAATCCTTGATCACACATCTTAAGGGTTACATGATGATAAAAGAATGAAAGCAGAGTAAAAAAGGAGAAAAAGAAAACAAGATATGGAAGGGGGATGATTGATTATCCAGAGTAAATGTGCACACCAATGGCAAGTAGAAAGATGGTGATGAGTCCAAAGAAGATGATGGTGTGGACTAAGATAGAAAGGCCACTAGTTTGCATGCTCCCAAAAGCCACCACTTTGCCCTTCGCTGGAAGCTGAAACAGTAACCCTGGACTTAACAGCACAAACAGCACCACTGATATCACCACTGGACCCCAATCTGCTGCCATCTCAACAACTCTCCCGATCTCACTTTTCAATCAACTCAATCTACCCTTCTTAAATAGGAAACTCAACAATCATTCTCATTTGGCTATTCTACCAAACAAGAAAGGTATCATTTTTTAAAACCAAAAACATAGCATCAATTGCCTTGCAGCTTGATGCAATCTAGAGCATAACTTGTCACCGCATCTTCAATCCCGCGTTGCTTTTCTTTAAGGACAAGTTTTCTTTAAGATTCTTCACACTCTTCATTCTATCGTTGTTTTTTTCATCTTTTCGTTCTTTTAGAGTCTCTATTTTGCTTTTCAATCACCTGCCTGTCACAATTCTCCTATTCCTTTAAATAGTATCAAATTTTTGTTGTTTTTTCATCCGATTTTATATTCTAGTAAAACGTTATTTATTGTCATTTGAAAGATTTCTTTTATTGTTAAAAATGACAAAAAAGATATTCGATGTTAATTTAAGAGAAATAAATTGTGAAATTTTATATATTGAAATTTATATATGCATATTCCATTACCTAACTTAACCGGCCTTTTTTTGTTTTAACATGTGAATTTAAATTTATCGTACGCGTGAAATAAAAAGTGATTTGGTTTATTTTTTACTAAAAAGTAATTGAAAAGTGGTGTAACCTCTTGATTCTTTACGTCTTTATTTACTAATATTAAGGATAGATTACATTTTCTTCAAATAGAAAATAACTATCATTTAGGATTGTGCTTAGCATGTTGCCGAGAGATTTATTAACTACCATGTTTGCCTATTTGAGGGTTGAAAAATTAATCTTAGTTCCTAGCCTACATCCAAGAGTTTTCCAAAAGTAACTTAGGAAATTGGTATCTCTATTAGACATTATTGTTTTAAGCAACCTATGAAGTTTGACCACATCTCTAAAGAATAGTTTTGCTATATTGCTTGCATCATTTACCTTGTGACATGGTATGAAATGAGTCATTTTACTAAAACGATCCACTACCACAAAGATAAAATCAAATCCCCTTTCAGTCTTGAATAGACCAAGGATAAAATTCATGCTAATATCTTCCCAAGGTGATGAAGTAATAGGCAAACAGGAGTATAAACCATGGGCATATATAGTCCTAGACTGAGCTTGTAAACATGCAATGCATCTATAACAATGTCTTTGGATTTCTTTTCTAATGTGGGACCAATAAAATTTTCCCTAAAAAATGGCCCATAAGCCCCCCTGATGTGTTTCTTTCACTGGGACTTTTTTATGAGAAGACTGGAGCACACAAAATTTTCCTTCTAGGAACAAACAACTTGGGAAACATAGAAATCTCCTTGTGCTTTCTTTTGACAATTAGCAAAAATGGAAGAGAACTCAGAGTCTTGTTCATACAAATCATATATGTGATCAAATCTAATAATTTGGGTTCCCAATTTTGAAAACAAGTTGTGCCTTCTAGATAGAGCGTCAACATTACTTTTGTCCTTATTGTATTTTATCATATAAGGAAATTGTTCTAAGAAATCCATCCACTTTGTATGTCTCTTATTCAACTTATGTTTTCACTTCAAATATTTGAGTGACTCATGGTCATTGTGAATAACAAACTCCTTGGACACTAGGTAGTGTTCCTAAGTTTGAATGGCTCTTACTAATGCATACAACTCATAGGTAGGGTAGTTGAGAGAGACACCTTGAAGTTTTTCATTAAAGTAAGCAATCGGGTGACCTCCCTAAAACAACATTGCACTTATGCCTACATTGAATGCATCACACTCTAGCTAAAACGTTCTTGAAAAATCAGGTAATGCTAGAATGGGTGCATTGGTGAGTTTTTCCTTGAGTTGCTTGAATGCAGATTCTTGCTTTTCACCCTAAATAAAAGACACTTCTTTCTTGACCAACTCATTAAGGGGTGAAGCCAAAGTAGACTAGTTAGAAACAAATCTCCTATAAAAGCTTACCAATCCATGAAAGCTCCTAACCTCTCCTTTATTTTTAGGAATAGGTCATTCTTGGATGGTCTTGATTTCCTTGGGGTCGATATGAACCTCATTTTTATTGACAATGAAATCTAAAAAAGACCACATTATTTACACAAAATGTACATTTGTTTACATATCCAAAAAGTTGGTTGTCCCTTAAAGTGGAGAGAACAACTTTCAAGTGTCCTATGTGCTCATGTAAACTTCAAATATACACCAAAATATCATTAAAGTGAACTACTACAAATCTACCTATGCAATCCCTAAGAACATGATTGATGAGCCTCATGAATGTGCTAGGTGTATTAGTAAGGCCAAAAGGCATCACCAACAACTCATATAATCCAAACTTGGTCTTAAAAGCAATTTTATACTCATCACCCTCTTTAATTCTTATTTGGTGATAACCACTCGTTAGATCAATTTTAGAAAATATAATGGACCCATGCAACTTATCACATCAAGTTTAGGAATTGGATGCCTATATTTAATGGTAACATTATTGATGGCTCTAAAGTCACAACACATTCTCCACTTGCCATCTTTCTAAGATACTAATAAGATAGACAAAACATAAGGGCTAAGACTCTTTTGGACCTAACCCTTCTCTAGAAAATCTTGAACTTGAGATTTTATTTCCTTAGTCTTTTATGGGTTAGTCCTATAAGCTGGTTTATTTGGTAAGCCAACCCTAGGCACAAGGTTTATTTATGCTTTATTCCCCTAAAAGGTGGAAGTTCTTTTGGGCCTTCCTAGATCTTCAAAAGCTTTTCCAATTCAGGAGATAACTTCTTAGGCTCTAAAGAAGTGGCAGTGCATGTGAGTGTTCCTTTACACAGAAGGAGGTATTGAGGTTGTTCAACTAGGAGAACTCTTTTTAAGAGTTTATTGGTCAAAATGTCCTCCTTTTGAATGACCTCAAGTAAAGGAACACCACACTTTCCAACCTCTTATTCATCTTTAGTTAGGTTTTAGAGAGTTTGAGGGCTTTTTTTATCCTTTTTTCTCTCCTCATCTCTCTCTTTCTCTTTTTCAATCGAACTTTATCCTCAAACACTTGTGGATGTGCTAAATGATGAAGCACAAACTTCTTTTCCTTGTGAGTGAAGGTAATCTCGTTGGTGAGACCATTGTGCATTGTTTTCTTATCAAATTGTCATGACCTACCCAATACAATAGAGCATGCTTCCATTGATACTATGTCACATAAACCACTGTCTTCATATTTTCCAAAGGAGAAATTTTCCTTCACTTGTTGATTTATAGTCAAATCCCACTTCATTAAGCCAATGAAGTTTATAAGGTTTTGGATGAGGCAAGACTATCAATGCTAATTTATCAACCAACCTAGTCCTGCTATAATTACAACACGATCTACTATCCGAAATGAGAGAACAAGTGTTTTCTAAAATTTTGCATCTTGTATGGAAAACATTCTCTTGTTATGTTAGTGCCTGTGGACTAAGCTGATTTTTAATGACTATTTTCATCATAAGAAGATCCCCAGCACAAGGGAAAGATTTTCAATATAAGATTCATTGGACTTTTCACTCCTACTCTCACTCTCATTTTGTTCATCTTGGCTACTATAGATATCAACACTCATAAGAATCATGGTTTTCTTGGTGGGGCATTGAGATGTTATGTGACCTCTACCAAGACACTTGAAACATTTTATTCCATTAGTGCGAGTGTGTGTAGTTATCCCTTTCCCTTGTCTTTTCTGTTTCTTTCTCTTCATAACTCTTAGAGGGTTCTTCATTAGTTTGCTTACCCTCCCTTTTCAAATCCTTCTTGACATAAGAACTATAGTGATTATTTCTAAAAAAAAAATTCTCAAAATTTTTTGTTCTACGTTAATACAAAGTTATACCAAGTCATTTAAATCTTGGTAGGGCAACAACTCCATTCTATCTTTTATTTCAAGAATTAGGCCACTAAGGAATCTTGAAATTGTAGTGTCCTCATGCTATCTAATCCTACCTCTTATCATGTACAACTCCTTTTCTTTTGTCTATATTCCTCAACTCTCATGTTGTTTTGATGGAGTCTTTGGAGCTTATCTATAAGCTCCTTATGGTAGGAGGGAATGTGTCTCCTCCTAAGGGAACTCTTAAGGTCATATTAGACTTGACGAGGACTGTTGATTCTCCTCTCCATTTTTAGGGTTGTCCACCAATACATTGCATTACCTTGAAAACTTAGGGTTGTTAAGGTCATTTTCCTCTCCTTAATGACTTGGAGGCAAGCAAAATGTTGCTCCATCTTCATTTCCCAATCTAGATAGGTTTCTACATCATCTTTTCCATAGAAGTGAGAGAGGTCTACTCTAATGGTTTTTGGTTCACCATATGCCTTTATCAGGCCCCTTAGCTCGTACTAAATATTGAATTCTGATAACTCAACAGACCATGACGACATTCTTCCGGCTAGGTCCAACTTCTGTAATATCTTTTGTATTGGATAGTCGATTTTAACTACTATAGTGTGGCTTTGGATGTAAAGCCTCAACGTCTTTGTCATTGTGATAAGAAATAATGCCACTTTCTCCACCATCTGGTACTTGGTTTATGAATCTTGAAGAGTTATAATGATCACGGAGTATGCAAGATTCTGCTAGTTATCAGTTTCTTGAATAAGGGTTGCATTGATGACATATTCAGTGGCTACTATATAGAGCAATAAGGGTCGAGTTGTATCCGGCTTTCGTAGAATTAGTGAAGACATCAAAATTTGCCTGATCTACTCAAATCTGCTTTGGCACTGGTTGTCACAAAGAAACCTAGCGAATTTTGTCAATAATTTTATCATCGACCGAATCTGGTCTACTAACCTTGGGAGGAAATATGAGATGGTTGTTAACCTTCCAATAAGACGATGCACTTCCTTCACATTCGTTGTAAATCTCATGTCGATTACGACTTGAAATTTTTTTCAGGATTTGCTTTTATTCCTTTATGCGTCAGCATGCCTCCGTTGACTCTGAATACACACTTTTTTTATAAAGTTGTAGGTTATATGCTCGTAAAGTCGAGAATGCATTAGATAAGTCTTGTGCATGCTAGAGGGAGTTGGAGGACGTCACCACCATGTCATCCACGTTCACAATAATGCTCTTGTCGATGAAGTGCTTGAATACCTTGTCCATAAGTCGCTAGTATGTTACTCAAATGTTCTTGAGGCCGAAGTGCATGACCTCGTAATAATAGTTTGTCTCCACCATGATGAAAGTGATCTTCAGCTTATCTCCCTCAGCCATGGGAATCTGATTATATATCGAGTAGGCTTCCAAAATGCTCAACATGTTATCGCCGACAACTCCATCTACTAGTTACTAGGTAACAGGTAGGTGTCCTTTAAGCAAGCCTTGTTGAGGTCCATGTAATCTACACACATCTACCACTTCTCATTGGCCTTCTTCACCAACACAACATTGGCCAACATGTTCTGTAACGTTGTAGTAGCTTCTCAACCTCGACCTTAGCAGCCAACCTTCTTTTCTTTCCTAATGATAGTCTCTCCTCAAGCTAGGTTGGACCAAAGCTTGAAATGGTGACTATGATGGATGGTTAATTCGTGGAAGATTGGTGTTGACAGAAAATGACTCTCTATTTTGGTGATTTAATGGTGGGATGAAGGTTGTTTGTGGAGCTCTAAGAGAGGTTAGGCAAATTCTAGAGAAAAGGGTGCTAAAGGGATCTCTTGAGATGCTCTAACAAGTGACTAAGAGAAGAAGTATGCCTCAAAAATAATGTTGGCAGCATAACATTATTATTCTCAAAGTGAGAAATACATGGGGGAGACACCTCTATTTATATAGTAAGGTGTCTCCAAAATGGTTTAAAACCCTAGAATGTTAGCATGCACCGAATCCTTAAAAATGTTATCTTGGTGAAGGAGATTTTGACATGTGTCAATCATCACTCTCACAAAACATACCACTCATGTGTTTTCATGTGAAAAGCTACTTTATGAAAAGACTCTCCAATAGGATAATGACACATGGCCACTACCTATGTAAGAGAACTCTCCTTTAAAGAGCTTGTCATATGGCACATGTGGGATGTTCTTCCTAAGATAGCTTGATTGAACATCAAAGAGTTACTTAAGTAGATGCATATGATGCTCCCTACTAAAGTAAGATTGTTTTTTTAAAAACCCTACACTACTTGGCGCTTAATACAAGGCCTAGAAGAAACCTACACTACTTTGCCCTTAATACCTACACCCAGAATATGGGCTCGTCATATGGGGTCATAACTTCCTCTAGCAATTATGACTTCTTAGGTGTCTTTTAATAGAGTATATCTATTGAACTGCCTTGGTCCACTAAGATCTTTTCAACAGCGAAGTTCTCAATCTCCACTATGATGACATGGGGTCATCTTGCTTAGGATCAACACCTTGGAAATTAGCATTCATGAAGGTTATAAGAGGCATACTCTTCCTCCTGAAGGTCTTGGACACTAAGTTAACAAACTACACCGCTCTATGGTGCCGCTTCTTGGCAGATGCCGATGAGCCTTCTCTAGCAAACCCTTTAAATATTGTGTTGAAAGTGCTCCTTAGCGGGGGTTTGACACCCAAACACCTCTCCTCACATTGAGTTGACTCTTCCTTCTTTTCTTACTTATCTCGTTCTTTGCGACCTTCCCTCTTATCGTCGTACCTCCGGTGGTCGACACACGATCTTCCCTCATTGTTGCGCCTTACGAACCATATGAGAGCTTGGATGAGTTCCTCAATCTTATCTTTAAGGGCGGAACATTCATCTTATGTATGATCGTAATTACGGTGGTACTTGCAATGTTACTTGATGTCGGCATTTGACAATGTCTAAGATTTTCTAGGTGGTGGCATAAGGTACAATTGCAGTGCCTCTTCCAACACATGAGATCTTGCAGCATTCAAAGATGTGTATCGTGAAAATTGTAGAGGCTTAAGCTCCCTCTAACAGAACCCACCCTTTTTAACTAAATGTCAATAAGCTCATTCCTTTTTAGTTGGCATGGTCTTGACTTTGATATTGGTTTTGTACTCCCTCATCTCATTCAACCGCATAAATTTGGTCACTCGTTGTCTCAAATCGTCCATACTCGGGGCTGATGTCATGTACAGGTCATCCGTAAAAGGTCCTAACCTTAGCGCCCTAATCATGTAGTGTAAAATCACCTCAGGGTTCAGGTTCCTGATCTTCAAGGCCATCTTGCTATACCTATTGATAAATTTTTGTAGAAACTCCCATTTCTTCTGCCACACATTGGAAAGTGTTAAGGAGGTGATTGTGCCAACTAGTAGTGAACTGCGTCGCAAATGATGTCATCAAGGTGTCAAAGCAGTCTATGAAATACAGGGGTAGGCGAGTAAACCATTCCAGGACGACCCCTTGTAGAGTAGTAGGAAAAGCCCTTCACATAACAACAACATGCTCGTCTAGATCAGTGCTATCATCATATCGACCCAATGTAAGAGCCTTCCACTACTTAGGTAGTGGAGTATCCATGATGTCGTTAACTAAAAGGGTTTCAACTTCCTCCTACCGTGAAAAGATGTTTGTTTCTACTCCAGTTTGGGGGTAGTATTGTAACCACTCTCCTCTTCAGCCACAGTGCGAAGACGAGATGCAGTCTTTTGCACTAATCTGTGTTCTCGGGGATTTCCTTCTTCCCTTTCTTGGTTACCCTTCAATCTCTACCTTCCTTCTTAGCCTATCATTCTCTTGCCTTAGGGCATCCACCTCTTCAGCACTTCACTTCTTGAATTATACATTTCATTTCACTTCATCTATGCTTCCAATATTACGATTATGTTAGCTGAGGAGGGTCCTGATTCTACTTCCTTTTCTCCAACCATCTTGCTCTTAGTAGACACCATATAATATTCTTCTTCAAGAGTAAATATTTGCCACACAGTGGACACCAATTATTCTTACAAAGTTGAATATGCTCCGCAAAGACTGTCACTCCAAGCACTCCTAACTCCAACTTCACACTCTCAAGTTGTGCCTGCAAAAGATACGTCAACACTCAAGTTAGCCAGGTGTGTAAAATAGTATTAAATGTTGCAAAGAATGAATGTATTTAATTTATCTATGACACTGTACTATTTATACCATATATCTATAAGTTTTTTACCTCGATAAATCTTATCCACATGACCTAATTACCATGATTAATTTTATCTAATACACTTTAACTTTTATCTTAATCATATTTTACTAACATTGATAACTTATACTTAGGTCGAGTACATCTCAAATGTAAATGATACAAAGAAAGTGGTGTGAAACCAAACTTTTTATGTAGAGGTCTTTAAGATGATGTTAGAGATTATTATTATGAATATAATGTGTACTAATTAACATATTATTATTAAAAAGTGTATATACGGTCAATGGCATACTTTCAAAAATAATTTGGGTATTAAAATTTTATTTATAAGAATATAAAAATTTGAGGATCAAATATAATAAATTATAAAAAAAATTATAATAAAGTAAAAATAAGGTTTATATGAGCTTTATTCATTTATAAAAGTATTTAAAAAGAATGTCATGACCGACCTTTTCCATAAATTTAATTTAGTATATCCAATTATACTTTTATTGGCTTTGCGGAGCGGGAACATGAGCATCACGCCAAAGTATGCTAATCAGACCAGAGGTTTTAATTGTTAGCAATTTTCAAAGGTTTCAATTGGCTTTCGATGAAGGAATCTAGACTTTTTAATTTATGAATCAGATTCGATCACTGAAATTAAATTTAATAATGTATAACAAAAGATACTTCCTTGGTTTACCATCATACTTTTCCTAAGGCTTACTCTGTTCCAGATAATGTACCGAAGAATGGCGCGTCGTAGTCTAAACTGCATACAGTATAATTCTTGCCTAAATTTTATTAATGTTATTTTCACACCCAAAATCTTTTTTCACTTGAAAGACTATTTTATATTTTCATTTTTCCTTTTTTCATAAATATAAAATTTATATTTTTAAGATTATTTTATCCTTAAAATAAGTTGTCAAGTAACTCTATAATATAAAAAAAAAAATCATTTTCCAAATTTTACCTCCTTGTATCATAATGGTGATACAGAAGGAACAGTTTTTGTTAGACAGCACTACTTTGCTGCAGTTTTTGTTCATTTATTTGGTTTCTATTTAGTTTCCAATCATAACAAAAATTCTGTCAAAGCAAACGCATTCACGTTTAGCAAGTTTGAACGTTCAGCTATATATGCAATTGAATAAAATAAAAATTTCTAACATTCATTAAGAGGAAAACTGAATACAGGCACAACAACCCACCAAATTAGGTAACAAAGAACAAAAAATGGTAAAATATAGACCCACAAGAATAACAAAACATGGAGAACAATGAAATAAAGAACAGAAACATTGAACTATCCGAATACCCCAACAAAAATAATATGATTAAGGTGCAAAATAAACTAGCCGAGGTACAAGTGGATCTTAATAGCCAACAAAAACACACATATGAAGCCAAAGTAGAGGAGGGAGTGAATGAGTACGGAAGCACCACTTGTTTGAAAGTTCCCAAACTCCACGTACCTTCCCCTCCCAGGCACCTGAAACAGCAACCCCGGAGTTAAGAGCACGAAGAGCACCAACGACACAAACACTGGACCCCAATCCGACATCTTTTCCAACTATAGTACTGTTTGGAAAATCAAATGTGTGCTTTGAGTGGAACACAGAATGGTGAATAGCGTTGTGGGGGCTTCATGGAAGGAGATTGTTGTACGTATATAAATGCAACGTTGGAAGTGAACGAGAAGTGGTTGTGGGGGAGGAGTTTTGGAGGATTACGTTAGTGTGGATTCACTGCCACCTTGCATGTGATATATATGCTTTGATATTGGAGTTGGATTAAGAATAACTTGCTTCGCATGCATGCTAATTACCATTGGGGATTCAACTTCCACCGATTATGTGGTTCGGAAGCAAGGAATTAGAGGCTCTAATGGATTCAGGTCGCACGTGTCCTACAATTATCTCATTCATTCAAATACCTTATGCTGACCTTGCTAAAATTGCCATGCAATGTGTAAAGATGAATATCACCACACTGTTGATTGCTGCTGTAATTCACTATAAAAAATGCTTTTATGTTTTGGATTTTTTTAGTACAAAAAAGTGGAGACTTTAGTATAGTTTGTTTGTCTTTTATAAGCCAATAAAAATAAAATAAAAAACTTACAACTACTCGGCCATCCTGACTTCACATGTTCATTTTAAGAAATTTATAATGTAATAAATAAAAGCATAGGTACCAGATCGAACAAATTTAAGTATTTGTGAAGGAAACATGGTTTTTCCGTATTCAGTACAGCAGTGGAGTTTAAGGTTGTGTAAATGTGTAGTAATCCCCGAGACGTAGGAATGCTTTGTTGGAACGTTCTTGCTTTCTCTCTGCCACCTTCCACTCTTTCCTTTTCAAAGCCCACATATGACACTTAACGGAAGATCTTAACTTTTATAAACGGGGCTTCTTCTTGCACCCCAATAGTTTTCCTGTACTTCCAATAAGTTTTTTAATTCCTATTTCATCTTTCACATTAAAAATAAAAGTAATTTTTCACTCTCTTCTATTTAATACTATAGTTCGTCTATGCATCCCAATATTCAATTTGATTTATATGGATAATAATGCGGATCAGTCCGACCCAATTTAGTCCGTCCTGTATTTTGACCTGCAATGTTTGGACCGGATTGGTCCACCTCACAGAACAGATTCGGGTTCAAAAATCTGACCTGCCTCGACCCGCAGTCTGGCCCGCGGCCCGCTGAACTGGTGTGTTGCACTGTCGTCGCATTCTAAATAAAAAATTTCAAGTTCACTGAACGGAAAAGAAATCATGCAATAGTAGTATCAATTCAGCGTATGAGATATTGACAGAGGAGATGAGCGAGGCCGCACTTCAATCCACAGAGGTCTGATTCGACGGTGGCGGAAGCACCTGCCTTGGTTCGTTCATTGTGGTACATAGCGTCCAATTTGGTCACTATAGTAAAATAAGAAAAAACGTTGCAAGAAATTATAATGGAAATAAAGATGATAGATGTTTTATGTAGTTTATGATTTTGATTACGATTGTTTTATATTATTGTTAAAATAAGAGAGAAAGAATTGAGAAAATTTCAAGGAGAGAAATATATTTTATGAGTATTGAGTGTTTAAAATTGATGTGGAATGTAAGAAGACACTTTTATGTTATTTTTGTTGTAATTGTGTTAGACTTTTTTTAACATTAAAGAGAAAAAAACACTGTTATTTTTCAATAAGAAAATGTATTTTAACGTCTTATAGTTAATATAAAATGATATCATCATTATTTAAAGAAGTGATAAGTTATTTTTATTGTTTTCATTAAAATATATTGGATAAAGTGGTCATTATGCTCTCAAATATCTTTCATGTCATTATCTATAATGATCAAAGGAATATTTCTGTCATAACCATTGATACAATTGTCCTTGTTAACAAACATATTTTCAATAAAAATAATAATAGTTACTCGTCATTTTACATTAATCAAAATATCTCTTTTATATCAACAAAATTTTTTCACATATTTTAATATGTGTAAATATGGAAATAAAATGATAAGACAAGATAACAGTTGTACCACCTACTTAACAGAAAGATTAAACAAGAGAAATTCAGTATATATATATATATATATATATATATATATATATATATATATATATATATATATATTCGATAGACTAACAAAATATAATAATGACTCAATTAAAAATACTTAAATTTATTATGCACTTGAATTAATTAAGGAAAAAAATTGTTAATTGTACAAATTTACAACTATTTATGTTTATACAGTTTTAATTTTTCTTTTGCTAAATATTACAATGTTTTATAGCCGAATGTTTTCGGAATACGTAGCAAATTTAATTATTATATAAAATTAAAATTATACAAAATTGTATGTAAATTATTTTCTTGTATTTTATTAATTTTTTGTTACTATCAATTTATTACTCTTTCCATGAAATTACTATAAGCAAACTTTTAAATAGTGATGAATTTTAGTGACCAATAATTATTAGTAATTATAGTGACCAATTTAGATATCAATTTACAAAATTAAAAGTTATTGGTTACTAAAATAATGACTATTATGAATAAAAAATTATAGTTGATCTTTAAAATTAACTATCATGATTTTAGCTACAAAAGAAAATTACTTACTAAAAATTAGCTACTTAGATTTTATCTACCAAAATAAGTTAGTATCTAAATTAGTCTCTAATTTATTATTGACCTATTTAGTAACTAATTATTATTTTTTATTTATAATAGTGACTATTTTAATAATCAATAATTTTTTATTTTGTAAATTGGTATCTAAATTAGTCACTATAGTGGTGAATTATTTTTTGTTTCTAAAATTATTTTTTAATTAAGGATTTATTTGTAGTGATTAATTTCCAGTTTTGATTATAATTTGTAGTTAAAGTAAATTACTATCTTTTTTAAAGTAAAAAAAGTATATTTCTGAATTTCTATTGTTTATTTTTACATCTTTATTGACGTTATAGTTGTATTTATTTTTCTATAAATTTTAAATTATATCATAATAATAATAATTATTGTTGTTGTTATGTATACATTTTTAGCGAAAAAAATTTGAATAAAATTAATATAAAGCTATTTGTTTTGTGTTGAAAAATTTTAAGTTTGAATACAGAGTTTATAATCTTTTTATAAGAAGAATATGTAATTCTGTGAAATATTCTTTATAAAAACAAAGAAGTAGAATGATAAGTTTTAATATAATTTTTTTAATATTTTAGTTTTATGGAAAATGATATATTAGTTATTTTATTAAATAACTATACAAATTATATGTGAAATTGTAATTTTATATTTTAAAATATTTATATACTTATTTTTGGTTTTGCACTCTTTCTCATCTTCTTTATTCATGATGACTATAATGATCCTATAAATGAATTACGTGGGAGTGAGAATAATATTGGAGATGGAGAGGAATAAAGGGTATAATTCGGAAAAAACACTTTTCTATGATTAAATAATTATATATTATAAAGTATTTAGATTAAATTTTGTAGTGAAAATGGGTTCACAGGAATTTTATTTTGCACATTTTTATTTAAATAATTTTAAAGAACATATTTTGAATTATAATCCATATTTGATAAATATTTTTATTGGGATCACGATATGGACCAATCTATTTTGGTTTATCATGTATTCGGTTCTCAAAAAGTGGGTTGAGCAAGTCTGTCCCGTATGAAAAATGCAGGTTAATTTTTTTGGTTCGTTCCACATAATATTTGACTCACGGTTCACATGAGAAATTATTTATTTTGTATTTTTTTCACTAAGGTGTAGGATTTTAATAACCTTATTTTTATTTAATTAAATTAGTAAAAATAAAAAATTCTATAAGTCTTTCTTAAAAAAAAAGGTAATATTCAAATTTTATAATTCCTAATTTTTAAGTACAAGTATGTTGAAAATTAAAATGACTTTGATTTAGATTAAAGCAAAAAAAGAAACGCGAACAATAGAGTTGTTTTTGAATGGACTAGAGAAAAAACTCTAATGCAAGTAGACTATAACCACCAAATTTTTTGAATGAGCAACTTGCTTATAATCACCAATTTTTTTTGAAGATTTAAGTTAATGTGGGCTATGTGGGTCAATGCAGATCAGCCCATCATTGGTCCAAGCAGAGTACGGGTTAAGCAAAACTTTAAAATAACATTATTTTCACATCCATAATTGCATTAAGGGAAATTTATTTACATTAAGATAATTTATTTGCAATTATCCTTCGATCTTAACTTTGTATACGATTCTTGAAACTAAAATTTATTTACAAAATTAGTTGTACAATTACTATTTCATATGATTGGTTTTACAATTACTTGTATAATAAACATATCTTCACTTATGGAAATTAGGTCCATGTTTAGATAAAAAGAAAATGCTTAATAAATTAGGTAATCGTTTTTGTTGAGACATGTTCAACAAAAACTTTTGAAAAATATTTGTAAATTATTTTATATTTGATATTTCTAACCCAATAGAGCTTTGAGATTAATTATAATGGATAAGTTCGATTTAAATTGATGTATTTGATTCATAATATATATTCAGTATAAATTTATAATTTGTTTATCCTTCTTGTACTTTTTATATAGTTTTATTCTATAATTTTACTTGGGACACTATAGTATAATGTTGTAAGTCCCAAATTAGTGTTATAGATTAATCTTGATAAATTTCGTCATGGATGTTTTTATATAACTTTTTTTAAAAGATATTAATATAGTTTAGTTATGCATATCGTGTTTTTTTATTATACATTTAAATCTTTCATCCAGCTTACTTAAAATACTATAGAACATTATTCTCTAAAAAATAAGTGTAAATACAGAAAATTAAAACCAGAAGAACAACTACAATTAAAAGTGAAACTGTAAACTTTTTTATAACTTTTTGTATAAAACTTTAAATGAGTTGATTTTTGAATCTAACCTAGGTTTTAATATCCATGAAATCCATTCTTGAACTCAGAATTTGCAAATTGTGGTTTAACTCAGAATTTGCAAATTGTGTAGATCCAGTTACAAAATAAAAATTGACAGAATATATACTTGGAAAAGATGTTCTTAAAATAAGGAGTTAGAAATTTGAGATTGATGGTTTTATTCTATCATTTTACTTATATAACTTTTTTGAAATAGCAAAGATATGAATATCTTTTACCAAGTACATATTTATATAGCCGAAATGTATAGATGAATATGAAAAGCGGTTTAATAAATTATCAGAGGTATTCCATTTAATAGTAATTTCTCATTAATAAAATTGTATATACATCAAAACTCTAAAAATAATATTGATACACGTCATTTAGATAGAAAGCACATAAGATGTTTTGGTGGTACTCTTAAGATCAACATACATGTGCAAAAATGTTATCTAAAACTTATATTATAAATAAAAGATCATCGAGTATACAAATGAATTTTTGTATTATTCATTTCATGGTTGACCATGACCTACGATGTCACCAAACACATTATACAATAAACTAAATGAAGAGAGTGGTGTGCGATCCAAAAAGTGGATAGTCATATCCGATGACATGGCGGAACTCTACGCATAGATTTTAGTTTAATTTGGTTATGGCCGTTGATGCAATTTAAAAAGCCTACCTACCATACCACCACAAGTGGTAGACTTTTCTTGCTAAGCTACCAAGGTTGACTCAGAAGTTAGAAACACACAAAAAGTTGGAAAAACGTAACAGTGATAGAATAATTTAATAGCATGAAACATAGCAGTGAATGAACGAAGAAATGAGTGGAATATGGGGTCAGAGATGGTCTTCCAAAACATGCTACCAAACTGATGAATATGCTTCCAACTACCCTACTCAGAATCCATCCTTGCGTGCATATATAAAATGCTAACTCCTCCAACATCTTCAAACACAACTTCAGCAACCAAGCAGTGCTTCATTTGGTTCCAAATTCCCTCGTCAACATCCCCTCTTCATTAAGTTGTATTTAAGAAAAGTGAGATGGTGAGTGTATCTGAGATCCGTCAGGCTCAAAGGGCAGAAGGTCCAGCAACCATCCTTGCTATTGGAACTGTAACCCCACCAAATTGTGTTGATCAGAGCACTTATCCCGATTACTATTTCAGAATTACAAATAGTGAACACATGACCGACCTCAAAGAGAAATTTCAACGCATGTGTAAGTTCATAATACCATCTAGCAATATTCACTTCACATAACCCTTGTTGATTCAATCTAATTAGCATTCATTGGTTCACAATATTACAGGTGACAAGTCCATGATCAAGAAGAGATATATGCATCTCACCGAGGACATCTTGAAGGAGAATCCTAACATGTGTGCTTACATGGCACCTTCTTTGGATGCTAGACAAGACATAGTGGTGGTAGAGGTACCAAAGCTAGGGAAAGAGGCTGCAGTGAAGGCCATAAAGGAGTGGGGACAACCAAAGTCCAAGATTACACATTTGATCTTTTGTACCACTAGTGGCGTCGACATGCCTGGTGCTGATTACCAACTCACCAAACTCTTGGGACTTCGCCCCTCTGTGAAGAGGTACATGATGTACCAACAAGGGTGTTTTGCAGGAGGCACGGTTCTTCGATTGGCCAAGGATTTGGCTGAGAACAACAAAGGTGCACGTGTGCTTGTCGTGTGTTCTGAGATTACTGCAGTCACGTTTCGTGGCCCAAGTGAAACCCACCTAGACAGTCTTGTGGGACAAGCATTGTTTGGAGATGGAGCAGCTGCAGTGATTGTTGGATCTGACCCCATTCCACAAATTGAAAAGCCATTTTTTGAGCTAGTTTGGACTGCACAAACCATTGCTCCAAATAGTGATGGAGCCATTGATGGCCATCTTCGTGAAGTTGGACTAACGTTTCACCTCCTTAAGGATGTTCCTGGGATTGTCTCGAAGAACATTGGGAAGGCACTTTCTGAGGCCTTCAACCCATTGAACATCTCTGATTACAACTCCATCTTTTGGATTGCACACCCTGGTGGACCTGCAATTCTGGACCAAGTTGAGCAAAAGTTGGGTCTGAAAGCTGATAAGATGAAGGCCACTAGAGATGTGCTTAGTGAGTATGGGAACATGTCAAGCGCATGTGTTCTTTTCATCTTGGATGAGATGAGGAGGAAATCAGTTGAAAATGGACTTAAAACCACAGGTGAAGGACTTGAATGGGGTGTCTTGTTTGGTTTTGGACCTGGACTTACTATTGAAACTGTTGTTCTCCATAGTGTCACAATATAGCACCCTGTCAACTCCATTGTTTTATTTTCATTATTTTTATGTACCAATTTTCAATCTTGTTGTTTCCTAGAATAACTTATTATTTACCATTATAGTCTATTATTATGGTGTAAAAACAACCTACCAACTAATATATTCACTAGAATAATCTATTAATAATCGATTATTTTAAATAAAAATTAAACCACTTAATCCAACATTGTAATCTTTTATTGATTCATTTTAATTTTTACATATAAACTCAAAAATACTCCTTCAAACATACAAAAACATATTTCGTTGGTTTTCTTTTAATTATTACATCTCAGACTTAAAATGTTGTTAAATTTATCAAAATGATACCTTTATACTCCAAAACAATGTACCTAATGTATAAGAATATAGGTAATTACAACACATTATAAGAATTTTAAGAAAATAATGTTGAGGTTAGAAAAATATAATTTGTTAGTATTGAAGTGTAAAAGTGGAGTTTAATATAGTTTGTGCACATCATAAACAAGTAATAATAGAGTATAAAAAAGTAATTGACATACTTAAACACTGTTGTAGAAGTTATAAGGACCATATTCATATATGTTACTTTGAGGGAATGAAAGTAAAATAACTTTAAAAGGAAAATTAGATGCTATAGAAAGAGTTGTTACGAAATATCTCAAATGTAAAGCAAAACAATGTTGAATCAAAACTCAATGAAAAATGAAAAGTATTTGGTTGTTTTGTGTATTTGTTGTGTGTGCGATGATCGTATGACGTATGTGTTATACGGGAGCAGTTGATAATGCAGATGATTCTAGCAAGAAGTAGATCGTTGATAGGATGGGATGAACTCGGGAGTTTATTATAATTTGTTTAGTTGTTTTAAACCAAATATTAAAGACGATGTATTTTTTTTCTATTGTTCATTGACATTTTAAATTTTTTACACAGTTACGTTTGAATTACGATATTAATAAATTAAATTATGAGTTTTCCTAGGTACATTTTGAAAAATTATCTATTTCCACTAAAAGTTTACGTTTTTATAACTCATTGTGACATCCTAAAATTTGGGGTGTTACACACACATCCTAGTACTGCCTGGCAGATTTGCCTACTTTTTCCATGCTTTTTAATGTGTGCATAAATATAATGTCATAATATGATTTTGTATACTTAGTCATAGAGTTTCTTTATCTTAAGACATTTCACAAATCAAGCAACCATTTCACAATTTTTAAGCCATTCTAGAATCAAATATTGAAATTGTTTTGTTGTTATGAAGTGGTCTTGTTGAGAGCTTTGTGGTCCATTTTGTAAAGAAAAATAGCACTAATATTTTCATATGTATTTGTTCTAGAATTATACAATTTAGTTTGTGTGATGAATTTGACAAATTAGTTTATTTCTCTTATGTTTCTAATCTTCTTGGTATGTAGTTAGTTATATTTTGTTGCCATGTTTGAATGTTTCTTTGTAATATCCAAGGAACTTAAATAATTAATTACATAATTATTTAATAAATGCGGGTAATGAAAGTCTTTGTGACATTAATTATTAGTCTTTATAATGTGGAAAAGTACTAGCTCAATTGGTCAAGAGTACTTGATTATGTTGAGAGGACTTAAGTTCGAGTTTTGTGTATGCCAAATTGTGTGTTAATTTAATTTCTTGTTAATTTAGTAATATATTTTACCTTGGTGCGTGATATTAAATTTCTAAAGGTGTAGGAATTATCATGAAATATGAATTGGTTAAATTGGTTGTGCATTGACTTTGTAATTGAGTGGTGATGTATTCAAACCTTGCTAAGAACAAATTAAACTTTATTTTTGCCAAAATTTCTTTTGGCATGAATATGAAAGCGCAGAGAAACCCTAACTACAAGAAGGGCAACCTAGTGGGCTGGGAATGCAGCCAATAATGGTCTTTGAATGGCCATTAGCACCCAATTCAAAGCCATTTTTGTTTTATTATCATTAACAAGCATTAAGGCTTAGTTAATGATCTAATTAAGGTGGGTTTTTGGAGAAGAAAGACAGAGAACGTGAAGGAGCAAAGAGCAAACGAATTGGCAATGGGGAAAGGGAGTTTTGAAGGAGGTTTGAGGGAAAATCCAAAGCATCAAGTGCATTCGAGAGAAGACAAAGGTTGGACTATGGGTGGCACAAGAGAAGTCCTCATTCCTTCAAGTTGAGCAAGAATTATCCAAGTAAGGGGAGTTGTTTTCGTATGTTTTATTTGTGTATAATATATTGTGCCTTGTTATGACCAAAATTGCATGACACCTCATCTTTTCGCGCTACATTTGTTAGTTTCTGGGGTTTTACCTAGAAATCGCCTGACGTTGATGAATGCTCGCCAGGCGACTTATCTATTTCTGCGCAATTTTTTGGGTTCTGCTTTGAACCGCCTGGCGACGATGAACTACCGCCAGGCTGCGCAACGCTGTCCGCAACTGTTTTGTGTTGTTTAATGCATGAGTCCTTGCGACTTCTGGAATTTGTGGTTGGATATTGTATGTGGCGATGAATGTTATCAATTGAATGAAATTGGACTATATAATAAATCGTTTGGGCATGGGCAAGTAGGTGATCAAAGGATTATGAGAGGGGCTGAAAGAGGACAATTAGGAAATTGATTCCAGCGTCTAATTGTTATTTAATCTTGGCATTATTTATGCATTTTTATTTCTGGGATTATGTATGAATTCGACCTAGTGTGTGGCGAGACGAGGTGGCGGAGGAGCAAGGGATTTTCGCACAACGAAAGAATTAGGAATTTTCCCAGAATCTGATACGCCGCCTAGCGGCGCATGATTTGCCGTCAGGCGATAACTGGAATTTTCCAGCTTAGCAGTTTGACAGTACTGGAAATCGTGATTTGGGGATTGGTCCGTGATGTGAAATTTGGAGGGACAAGAATATTGTGCTTAAGTCTTAATAAATTGGAATACATAAATGGAAAATGTATCTGGTCAATATGGTCATAGTAGGGGTATGTGAGAGTCAATATGGATATGGACTCTAAAATAGAATGAAGGATAATGGTAATTGGGATTGTAGGAACTAGGAAGATATGATTTCAGTGGGTTATAGACTTAGAGACATTGGATAATTTTAATGTGGCAAGTTAAGGAATTCACCATAAATTGTGTAGCTTAATTGGAAGGTAATTGAGTGAAAAGTTTTGGTATCATTGCAGTGCAATAGAAGTAGGCTGTCTGATTTTAAGGTACATGATTGGTAGTCTTTTTCATAAGCTTGATTGAGTTATTATGCAATAATAGAGTACTTGGTAAAATCTTAGGCCTTGAATAGAGGAAATGGGGGAATTGTGAATTTTAGGCACTTGAAACATATGTGGGTGGCAGGTTACCAAGAATTCGACTTGAGGATTGAGATTATGTTAATAACTTAAGAGGTCTATTGAAAGTGTAGGATAATCTGTTTAGGTGCTAAAAACCAGCAGAATCTCGCTACTGGTGTGGCGCTTGGCGGCTTACGAATGTCCGCCAAGCGATAAAACTAACAGGGGTGTCCCTGTAACTCGTGGCACCTAGCGGTGAGGTGTGACCCGCCAGGCGATAGACCCTAAGACAGTGGGTCTGATTGAGGCCTGGCGCCTAACAACGAGGATGTCCTGTCAAGCAGTCTGCGTAGGATATTTGCTTGGCGTTGCTTAGGCAGCGCCATAAAGTGCTGCAACTAGGAACTTTTCTTATTTTCGTTATCATGTTGTGATGTGAGACTTGGATCAGGAGATGATGTGCCATGAACAGGTAGGTTCATGGATGGTGGTGAACACGTGATGATATGAGCGGGGAGGTTCATATCCTGATACTCTCGTGTGGGGATACGAGTGGGTAGGTTCGTATGTTCCGTGCTCACACTTGAGAGATGTTGTGAGTGAGGAGGTTCATAGTTGGTGGATCACGTGTGTTGGACTATGGGCGGGGAGGTCCGTAGAGTTGGAATACGAGCGTGGAGGTTCGTAGAGGAAGGACTACGAGCGGGGAGGTTCGTAGAAGCAGGACCACGATCGGGCAGGTTCGTGGGAGCATCATATGTCCTAAGTCCATTATCAATTATTTGTGTGAATTGAAGGTTGAAAAGCCTTGAGGTATTAAGGTCTTGGCCAGGAACTAACTAGAATAATATAATTGGGTGTATTTTGATTTTATTAACGAGTGTGTTAATTATTTATGAGCTCATCCTTTTTGTTTGTGTTTGGCGATGATCGTGTGCCTTATCACATGGGAGCAGATGATATTCCAGGTGATGTTGTTGACGCATAGCGACAAAGAGAAGGCTAGCTTGGGACTCATGAGAAGGGATTTATTTCTGTTTGGTTTAAACTAGTGTTTGTTTTGGAACTTGTAATACAATTATGAACTAGTTTATTTAATTTTCAGCGTGATGAATAATTTTTAAATTTTCCCACGTTTGGGAATAATAAAATTATGATGTTTGATTTTTAATTATTATTTATTTATTTTAATTAAGTAATTTCTAGTAGGGACATTACATCTGTTCTTACTAGGATTTGGAGCATTCACCTTCTGATAGGTGGCAAGATCTAAGTGGTTTGATGACTTATAAAGAATGCTCCTAAGAATTGAAACACGGGGGAAGATCCACTTATAAAAGACTCTCTGACGCTCAAGTCAGTAATAGAGTTTCTAGACCCTCAAGAAATCAGTTATAAAATCTAGAATATCATAAACAATAAAAACTTACCACGAATACCATAATTAATATAGTGATAAAGATAATATAGACTAATTAGGTATATTATATATTTTGTTGATATATGATATTAAGGGTATGGAATATAATCAAACTATCGAGATTTGAACATATACTTTGTTAATATACAATAATTAAGCCAACAATTATATCTTTGGATATTATTAACCAATTTAGGCTAATAACGATAAATGGGCCTTTATAGGTTATGGTCTAGTGTATTTGTTGGATCGAGTAGGTACACAAGCCCCCAAGCTCGAAAGTTTGATTAGCATGTACCTTTTGCAATTGTAACTGGCCCTTTGGTCGAGTTGTAGCCAACTTCATGTTTTTTAGGTGGATTGGCTGTTTGACCAAGCTATAGGTGATCGTCTTTGATCATATTGTACTCAGGGCTATCTTAGGTCAGTTTTGACCGAGCTATGCTTGATATTGACTTATGACTGCCTTGTCTTCAAGGTCGGCATGTTGAGTGCTTGATCAAAAGTGACATTTTGGCACTTTCTTGATTTCTATGAAGCATTAATGTGGGGGTTTTCCCGGATAGCGTATTGAGATGTTGTAATGATTACCTTGGACTACGAAACATCTATTCACATTAATTGGTTCAGACGATATGGCTAACGTTGTTGTGTCTTGTTGCTTTATGTGTTTTAGACTTCTTAGTTCTTCATTTTTCAGCCATTCATTTCTCTCGCATTTCAGTGCTTAATCTCTTGTAATCTTTGCACCAATTCTTAGTTTGTGTTCTCTGTCCCAATCATCTTCTTTGTTTCTCTTTTCCCCTCATCTTTAGGTATGTGCTCTTCTTCCTCTTTGTAACTTTATGTTGGACTGAGAGATTACTCCTATTAGGGAATGTTCTTTTGTAGAGTCTTCCTCCTCCCTTTATGGCGATAGGACTTCATCACTGGAGCCCATCACTATCGCTCCTAGTAGCTTTTCGATGTGGTAGTCATCACTACTTTGAAAAAGCAGAAGAAGAAAAAGGTGACCAAGGGGAAGAAGGTTGCACAACCTAAGCTTTCAGCCAAGAGGCTACCCATTTTCCCCATAAAGGATTTTAGGTATACTTGGATTCTAGATGAGGTTGCATCTTAATCTTCTTAATTCGTTATTGTTAAGAAAGTTGCCCATCTCGTGGCTAACTTCAATGTTTACCCCCAACGAGCTCACCACCCTACCTTACTCTCTTAGCAAGAGGGTTTTTCCCATTTCCCAAAAGAATGAGGGTAATTATGTCATTTTTTATGAGTATTTTAGGGATTACTATATCTCCTTTCCTTTGACCGACTTTGAGAGCGATCTTCTTTTACTATTTTCTGTAGTGCCTAGTTAGCTCCACTCAGTAGTTAGGGATTTGTAAAGGCTTTTGAAATTTTGTGTGAACAACTTGGTTTGACCCAAACTCCTCATTTTTTATCTAGTTTTACCAACTAAAGCATGGGGCTAAAGTTGATTGGGTATCTCTCAATGGTATTGAATTTTTTTACCAGGATTTGGAGTGTTTACCTTCTGATAGGTGGCAATATCTGACTGGCTAGATAACTCTTTGGAATATAGGGAAAGATCCACCTGCAAAAGACTCTCTAACACTCAAACCGATACGAGAATTTGGATCTAAATAAGTATATGAGAGAGTATGAGAGAATGTCTCATTCCCTAGAAGAATGACAAGTATTTATAGGATTTCTTGACCCTCAAGAAATTAGTTATAAAATTTGGAATATCAATAATAGTAAAAATATACCAAGAATTTTGCAACTAATATAATGATAAAGATAATATAAATTAATCAAATATACCATATATTTTGTTGATATAGGATATTAAGGGATATATGTAAAATAATCAAACTACCGATATTTGATCATATTTTTTGTTATATACAATAATTGAGCCAATAAATATATCTTTGGATATTATTAACCACTTTAGGCCAATAAAGCTAAATGGGCCTTGTTGAGTCATGCTCTAGCACATTTCTTAGGTCGGGTAGGCATAGAAGCCCCTTCAAGCTCAGAAGTTTGATTAACGTGTACCTATTGTGACTATAACTGACTTGTTGGTTGAGATGTAAAGTTTTGCAGGAGGATTGTTCGTTGGGTCGAGCCATAGGTGATTGTCTTTGATCATATTGTACAAAGTGTTATCCTAGGCCATCTTTGACTGAGTTGTATGTGATTGTCTTTGACTGAGTTATTCTTGATATTGACTTGTGATTGCCTTGTCTTTAAGGTCGACTTTGTTGAATGCTTGGTCAGATGTGACGTTTAGGCACTTTCTTGATTTCTATGAAGCATTAAGGAAGGGTTTTTCCCATATAGTGTGTTGATGCGTCGTAATATTGCCTTGACCTGTGAAACGTCTGTTCACATTAACTAGTTCAGACTATGTGGCTGACATGGCATCATCTTCTCGATTGAGCTCGAAAGTTTGGAATCTTGACGGGTAATCATCCTAGCGGTTGAGCTCAGAAGAGGAAGGATCACTAAAGGTTAAGTTTGTTTTTTGGAGGGAAATGACGTTTGCTTGAGCCATTTTGACGTTTCGACTTCGTTATACGTTGTTGTTTCCCATTTATCTTCACTTTCAATATTTTTTTTCTGGATTTTATGTTCTTCTCTCTCTCGTTGCTCCTTACTTAGCTTTCGTCTTATAAGCCTGCCATACTCTCCACTTGAGTTTTGTTACTCATATTCTCCTATTAAGTTCTATGTTTTTTTCTTTCGCTCCCACATTTAAGTATGTCTTCTACCTCTTCTTCTAGTTCTTATCATCGTTGCTCTTTGTTAGACAAAGATATTGTCCCTAAGGGTGAGGGTTCTAACGTTGAGTCCTCTTCCCCCCTTTCTGGCAATGAGACTTCCTCATCAAAGTCCTTTTGTCGTCGCTTCTCTTGTGGTCACTTCCCCTCAGGTAGTCGTTATTCCTTCAAAGAAATAGAAGAAGGTGACGAAGGGGAAGAAGGTTGTATAGCCTGATCCAGCGGTTAGGAGGCGTGACCAATTTCCCCCATAAGAGATCCTAGGTATAACTATATGTTGGATGAGGTCGCATCTTATGTTTCCAAGTTTGCACTATAGAGAGGGTTGTAGAGCTCATGCTTATCTTCAATATTTGTCTTGATGGACTCACTGCCTCATCCTACTCTCTCAGGGAGAGGGTTTTCTCTAGGCCAACAAAGAAGGAAGAAATTATGTCTTTGTCTATGAGTTTTTTAGGGAGCTTGATATTTCTTTCCCCCTTACCAACTTCAAGAGTGGTCTCTTTGTGTGCTCTTAGTAAGCTTCATCCCAATAGTTGGACATTTGCAAAAGCCTTCCAGAATTTGTGTAACCAAATCAATCTTAGTCTCATTCCTCATCTCTTCATGTATTTCTACCTGTTGTGTTGAAGTAAGGTTGTCAACACTTGATTTTGTTCGAATGAATAAAGTTATTAGAAAAGAAAAAATAAATTAGATTTTTAATTATTGATAAATAAATGTGTAAAATAAAGTTTCTTTTAAAAAAAACTAATTAGTTTGCATTTTTTGGATTTAAAAATAAAAAAATGATTACAAAGTTAAATAAGAAAAATCAAATATTGTTTTTTATTTTGTTATATATATTGTTATGTACCGTATGTGCATTATGACTTTCACTCACGACTTTTCTTTTGCAAAATTATTGATCGGATTTTAACAAAAAATTTCACTAAGCACCAGATTTCAAAATTTGGTACAAAAAGTTACCAGATTTCCAAATTCAGTTTAAGGAAGTACTCCCGAATTTAGAACTCCGGTTAGCCCTCGTCACATATTTATAAATCTGTTTTTAGTATCTCACGGATTTTGAAATTTGGCATTCCTTTCTCTATTTTTTTTAATTATTTAAGATAATTTAATTCATAATTATTTTAATTATTTTTTATTTATTTATTTTAATTTTGTTTAATTTATTTTTCAATGGGTTATATTTAATTTTATTTATTTATGAAATGTGTTTATTTTTTTAGTTATTTTTAATTTTATATAGTTTTTTAATTTTTTTTATTTATTATCTTATTTTAGTATATATAACCTAATTTTGAATATATAATTTAATTTGAACATAATTATTAAGCATAATTATTAAAAAAATTTAACTTAAACACGATTAATAAAAAATTTAAACTTAATTTAAAACTAATTTAATTTAACCATAAAAATAAAATAAATAACTTAAACACAATTATGAAAAATATTAAAATATAAATAAAAGTAATTCGAAATTAATGAAAAAATAACTAGATTTCGAAATCTGGTACACAGTCATAAAATTTATTTTCATATATGAAATCCGTACAACAATATTAGTTGTTTTTCATTAAATTATAATTTTTATTATTTTATCCGTAACACAATATTAATTGTTTTTCATTAAATTATAATTTTAATTATTTTAATTATTTATTTATTGTTTATTTTTAATTTTTACTTAATTTCAATTTCATTAATTTAATAAATTTTTGTTTAATTTTATTAATTTATTGTTTAATTGTTTCTATAATTTATTTTTGTGATACGAGTACTATTCTCTTTTATATATTTTTTTAATTTTAATAAATATAGTCTCATTTATATATAGAATTAAATTTTTTATTTTTGTATTTTTTAATTAATTTAAAAATAAATTGAAAACTAATTAAGAAACAAATAAAAAAGAAATGACAAAAAAAAAATAACAATAAAAAGCAAATGAAAAAAATAAGACACGTAACAAATACAATTAAAAAAATTGACAAATAAAAAAATTAAAAACAAATTGAAAAAGAATAAATTATTAAACCTAAATAAGTAAACATATAAAAATTTAAAATTAAAACTAACAAAAATTAAAAAAATAACTGCAAAATAATTATAAAAAATTTAAAAGCAAATGAAAAAAATTTAAAAATAAATTAAAAACAAGTCAAAAACAAAGGAAAAGCAAACTTAAAAAATTGACAAATAACAAAATGAAAAGAAAATAAAAAAAATTAAGAAGAATAAATTATTACACTTAAATACATAAATTATAAACTAAAAACTAAAAACTAACAAAAACATAAAATAGTGAAAAATAACTTCAAATTAATTATTAAAATTCAAAAACAATTTAAAACAATAAATTAAAAACAAATAAAGAAAAAAAATGAAAAAAAGCTTTAAAAATTTTAAAAAAATTATAAAAGTCTCAAATTTCAAAATTTAGTAGAAGTCGTAATGATATTTTTAAAATTTCAAATTTCAACAATACCCTTCAACCGCTTGATCACAATAACGCAAATCAAACTTTCAAATTATTTTCGAATGTAGACTTTTTATAAAAATATTTTCAAATGTCGACATTTAGTAAAAAGTTTGAACTTTCAAATTATAAAGTTTGAACCCTAGCTGCAAAGAGGGGTAGCCTAGTGGGCTGGAGACAACCAAATAATGGTTCATGATTAGCCATTAACATGACACTTAATGGCATTTTTCGTTTTAGAGTTAAGCACACTTAACAAGGGTAGTAAGTAAGAGAGAGAAGGCAATTAGAGAAGAAAGAGGGTGCTGCATTTTCATGTTTGGGTTAGGCAAAGATTTCCAGAGGGATTGTACTGATTGAAGGGAGTGGTGAGGCTGAAAAACACTGATTAGAGTGGAACCAAAGGCTATGGGGGTTTTGGTGGAGGGATACACACACCAAATTCGAGTTAGCAAGGAATCCAGGTAAGGGGAGCTATTTTCTTATGTGGTTGATTCGTGTATAATGTATTGTGCCTTACTATGATCAAATTGCATGAAAACTACTTCGTCTCGTGTTGTTTTTCGAGATTTCTGGGTTTCCGCCCAGAAACCGCCTGGCGGTGAAGATAGTGCCGCTAGGCGAAGCACCGGCTTTAACCCAGTTTCTGCATTCTGTCACGAGGTGCCTCGCGGTGGGTTGAAATCTGTCAGGCGATGCATGAGGTATGATGCTATTTTGCTGGATTTTGTGAATTTCTTAATGTGTTGATATTCCAGTTAGATTTTTATGTCTGTTTGATTGAATTATGCTATGATATTGTTCGTATTGGGTGTTTGTGATTATCAATGGAGATGTGAACATGACGGGTTCATGTTAGAGTTGGTAATTCCTTTAAAGGGGGAAATCAGTGGCCTTTCGAGATGTGATTGGAAGAGTGTGATTATAGGAATATCGAATTGAGAGTTTCGGGTTATAGTGTTTGAGACAACAAAAACTATGAGAAATGGAAAGGGGTTTACGCGAGTGTAGAAAACCTAGGTTTATATCCATGAACTGATGTGCCGCCTGGCGGCATCGTATTGGCCGCCAGACGATAACGGTGAACCAATCATGTTCTGGAAATTGGTCAATTGGCTACGAGAGAGATGGATCGTGAAGTGAGTTAAGATCAAAGTTAGTGTGAAAGAATGATAAGAAATAAAGGAATACGGGTTAGTGAAGATAAAGGCAATGTATTAAGGAGTAAGGGTACGTGAGATGCATCTATGCTAAATAGTTAAAGGACCTCTAGAAGTGAACAACCAACTAATATGAGGGGAATCAGTGGAGAAAGAGAATAACTAAATTTTATGGTGGGTTAGGTGGGTATTGGTTTTGGCAAGTAAATGGATAATAATTGAATGGTTAAAGAGTGTATCAAATTATTTAGGTATGAGATTGGAAAGGTGTGAAATATAATGCAATAGGATAGGACTTATGCTATTTGAGAATAGATTTCTGGAAAAATATATAGTTGATTAGGCAGGTACTGTGAATTGCAAAGAGAATACAAAATAATAGGGTAAGATATCAATTTATGATGTTGCATATGCAATTTAAGCAAAGTGAGAGGAAGGTGTGGGGTTGTTATAGTATATCAGGTGTATGTGCGTGATGATGAGATCAAGGCATAGAATATCAATCGTAGGAACTGACTAAGTCATGAAGAATTGGTAAGAATGTTTGATAAATCACTCATCTCGAATGTGGGAATTGGGAATATGGGCTGTGAGTAATTGAACTAGCTGTGACAGGATAATTAGACTGGGGTTATGATAAGCAAGTGCGCAACAATAGTCTCGAGCAATCTGGATTGTGGAACAAACTAATTTGGGTGCAAAAAACAATAGGATTTTCGCTACCGGTATAGCGTATGGCGGCACGGGTATGTGCATCAAGCGATAGACTATCAGGGATGTGCACTGCAACTTGTGGCACCTGGCAGCAAAGTGTGCCCCGCCAGGTGATGTCCGTGAAACAGTGGGTCTGGGAGTGGCCTGGTGCCTGGCTGCAAAGGTGACCCGCCAGGCGGTCTGCGTAGGTTTCGCCTGACGGTGCTTAGGCTGCGTCAGGCGATAATGCTGCAGATTGTGGCTTATGTATGTTGCTTTTAAGTAGTGATGCTCTACTTGAATCAGGAGATGTTGTGCCATGAGCGGGTAGGTTCATGGATGGTGGTGAACATGTGATGATATGAGCGGGTAGGTTCATATCTTGTTACTCTTGTGTGAGGATACGAGCGAGGTAGGTTCGTATGTTCCATGCTCACATTTGAGGATATTGCGTGTCGTAGTTGGTGGATCACGTGTGTTGGACTACGGGCGGGGAGTTCCGTAGAGCAGGACTACGAGCGGGAAGGTTCATAGAGTAGGACTATGAGCGGGGAGGTTCGTAGAGGCAGGACCACGAGCGGGCAGGTTCGTGTGAGCATCATAAACCCTAAATTTGAGGCTAACCATTTGTGTGTTGTGAAGGTTGAAAAGCCTTGGGGATAAGGTCTTGGCCAAGAACTAAGTAGAATTGCTTACATTTGTTGTATTGCTTACATTTGTTTATTATATATATTGTTTTATTTTTATAAGTTCACCCTTTTTGTTTGTGTTTGGCGATGATCGTGTAATTCTTTACACGGGAGCAGATGATAATACAGGTGATGTTGTGGATGCATAGACGACTGAGAGAGAGCTAGCTTGGGGACTTGAGCTAGGGATTTCACCATGTTTTTATTTGTTTTATTGGAACTTGGGATTTCTAGTAAATTTACATTTTAATTTCATTTGAATTTTAGTGCACTAGATATTATTTTAAATTTTCCCGCGTTTGGAAATAATAATATTGTGACGTTTGAATTTCATTTCTATATTTATTTATTTAATTAAGTAATTTCCATTAGGGACGTTTCATTTGTGGACTTAACTTATGTTACCGTCTAGGTAACTTAGGTGTTGCGTTTCCAGGCTTAACTTATGTTGTAGTTTTAGTAACTCAGTTGTCGTGTTTGTAGGCTTAACTTAGTACCTCTTAGTGTTTGCTTTTGAGGGTTTTGTGCTAGCAAATAAAGACATATATTTAAAATAAAAAGAAGAAGATTTTATTAGAACAATAAAGAGTGCCTCGTTAAATACTTGACTAACAAAACCCAATTTAGCAACAAAATCCAACCAAAGAAAAAAGAGTACAAACATCCTTATACATTTAATTATAATACATATTTAGGTGAGTGGAATTTCACGTCTTCGGGATGAGCTTTCATCCATGCTCTTATAGCTTATAGGCGTCGTTTTTAAGGGAGTCCACTATACGGTATGGCATATCCCAATTGATTGGATGTTTTCCCTATGCTTTGCGAGCATTATTGAGCTTCTTCTAGACCAAGTTTTCCTTTCAAAATGATCTTTTTTTGGACTCAAGTATTGTAGCATCGTGTTGCCCCTTGTTCTATGCTGCTTCTCTAACGTGGGCTTCTTCTCGGACTTTGTGAATGAGGTCCAAATCATCTATAGGCAAGTGGGAGAGTTGACAGATAAGGGGTAGGTGTAACATAGCATGAGCCCTTGTGACATGCATATGATTCTTGTCCTAAAAAAGGACAGGAGATGGAGAATGTGCATAGATTGTAAGGCTATAAGCAACATCACCATCAAGTATAAGCATTTAATCCCTAGATTAGATGACTTGCTAGATGAGCTACATGGTGCCACCATGTTCTCCAAGATTGACTTGAAGAGTGATTAAATTCATATAAGAATTGAAGAGGGAGATGAAAATCACCTTCAAAATCAATTTAGATTGAATGAGTGGTATGTCATGAGCTTTGGCTAATGCAGCTAGAACCTTCATGAGATTTATGTATCATGTGCTTAGGTCCTTCATAGGCAAGTTTGTAGTTCTTTACTTTGATGACATCCTCATTTATAGCTTGTCTAAGGAAGAACATATGCATCATTTAAGTAGTGTGCTAGAACCATTAGGAATGAGTCCTTGTATGTGAATACGAAAAAATGCATCTTTGGGATGAATCATGTGATCTTCCTAGGGTTTGTGTTGAACTCTTCAGGAGTTCAAATGGATCAAGAGAAAGTGGCGATAATTATAGGTTTGCCAAATCCCAAGAGTGTAAGTGATGTGAAGAGTTTTCATGGGTTAACTAGTTTCTATATTAGATTTGAAAGTGATAAAAGGGAAACTATTTATGTAGATGAAAAGAAAACAAATTCAATTTCTTTACATATTCTAAAACATAATAATAATGATCATATGTTCAACTAGATGAGTCTTTTCTTAATGTTCAACAAATTAAAGGTGAGAAATTTTGTATTAATTATTTGAAAAGATTTTCATATTTAAGTTGGAAAAAAAATAGCTGAAAATTTTAGTTCGAATTTAATTATTGATGAGTTCAAGAATTTGAAATAACAATATTTTAGATATGTGTGATTTATTTTCTAGTTACAATTATACTAAATTATGTATTAACTTTTATTGTATTAGTGGAAATAATTAAAAATAAAAATTTTGAGTATATTATTTTGACTCCTCCAAATTTATTGGCCAAGATCCGCCACTGACTCTCTGGGTGCCACAATTTGCTCACCCTTCTCGAAACAAAATATTTGAGTTTTGGTCATATAAAGGAGTTGTATCCAAAGGGTGTTGACTTCTCCATCATTCATGATGAGTTCCCCCTAGGGGGACATAAAGACTTTTACCTTTACAATGTGATGGTAAATCACTAGTCAAGGGACCAACCATAGGAGCCATGGTCAAGCGCATACAAGAAGAGTAGACTTCATTTAAGATAGGTGGACTCAAGCTTTTATTCTCTTAGGCCAATGATGATTGTAAATATTAGAGTAACTTTCTTTTGGGCCTTGTATTTTGAGCTAAGTAGTATAATTTTTATTTGGGCCTTGCATTTAAACCTTAGATTAGTGGTGTATGATTTTCTAGACTAGGGTTGCAGACTAGAGTGTGACGCCTTTATGGTTGACTATAAGTCAACCCCACATATGTGCCTAGCTTGCTCTCCAGGTGTGAGGGCATGATGGTCTTTTATGCCTTGGTGCATAAGCCACTTGGCAAGTCACCTTTAGCACATGACTCTCTCTTGGGCCCCAACCTAGAGTAATTAGGGTTTTGCTTTCCTTTTTGTGAGACACATTTAGGTTTTTCTTCGATATAAGTATATGTCTTCTCCCATTATAAAAACCATTTTTGAGATTAGTAAATAAATATGCTACCAAAATTGTGTCATTCTACATGTCTCTAAAAGTCACCTAGGCTAGAACTCACCTTGAGGTTTCTTCTAGGCACCTTTCTTTGAGAGTTGGCCCAACTATTAGAATTGCGCAACAGAATATTTAGTTGGAAAAAAAACAAGAGGACAAGGTGAATTTGTTTCTTAATAAAAATTTCACTTTAAAATTTTCCCAACAAAAATTAATTTCTTTATGATAATAGCAGATAAGTAAAAGCACCTTTCTTGAAGCCACCAGAGATGAAAGACACCTCCCTTGAATCCACAAGAGATGAACACACCTCTCTTAAATCACACAAGAGATGAAGAAACACCTTCCTAGAATCCACAAGAAATGAACACTTCATTTGAATCACACAAAGGATAAAGCTTACAAAACCTAGCAACAACATCCCCTAAGATCACACTTAGTGAAATTTACACGCTTTACCAACAATAGGTTTTTCAAATGCTTAAGACAGCTAAATTTCATAATCTAGCTTTCATACTTGAAAACATAGCGATTTGTTTAATTTATAGAAGACAACTTGCTTTGGAAAATGGCCAATTCGAAATTAGGTAAGAATATGAAAAACCAAGTTACAATTGTCGTAAATAATAGATTATTGCAATCAATAATCGATTATTTGAAAACATAGAGCTTTGCTTAATATATAGAAGAAAACTTGCTTTGGAAAAAGCCTAATTTAAATTAGGTCAGAATATGAAAAGTCAAGTTACAACTACCGTAAAAAATCATTATTGCATGCAATAACCAATTATTGTGGAAAGTTGTTTTTTAAAAATAATTTCTTTCTACAATAATGAATTATCATAAGTGATAATTGATTATCATCGTGGCTTTTCTCGAAAAACATTATTCATGAGATAATTGATTACTACTAAGAATAATTGATTATTTCAGTATTAAATGCAAAAGTAAAACTCTTTTTCTCAGTGTACTGTGTACTGTTGTTTGGGTTTTGCCTTTTTACTCTTGACCTTCTAACTTTATTATCTTAAATTACATACATAGATTACATGGCTTCAACAACCAAAATTATAAGACTTTAAAATAACTCTTGAATCCATGCATTCTTTAAGTTTTCAACACTTCTCCATGAATCATCATTAAGTCTTCCAACTTCTCCATAAGTCATTATCATCAAAAATCTTTATTGAATAAAAAATGTACATCTTTTTTTGTCAACAATCTCTCCCTTTTTTATGATGATAAAAAAATTATTGAAGATTTGTGACATGTCTTGTTCTTAATCAACAACTTAAGAGAAAATAGTAGTTAATCCAAAAGAGAGATAAATAACTTTTTCACCCCTTTTTAACATAATCATATATCTCCCCCTTAAAGTGGTACAAGTTATCACAAGATATCAACACAAATATATATCTCCCATTTTTATCGTAAAAAAATGTACTACTCCCCCATAAAAGAGAACTCCCCCTACATAAGAGAGCATATAATATTTAATCAAAGAGTTGCATGATAATCAATTATTTTTTAGAATAATCTATTATCCTAGAAAATATAAAATTTTTAGCATCATACTAGTAATTGATTATTTGACAGAGATAATCGATTATTGAAAACTAAATTATTAAAACCATTTTTTTCATATTAAGCCAAATTATCACAACTAATAATTGCTTTAGGTCTTTGGGATTATAGACAATTTATTTTATAATAGGAATCCAATCATATCTTCCATTAGGAACATTAAAATGATTTATTCTATATTTATTCGAAGCGTGCTCTTTTTGCATACAATAAAAGCATGTTATATATTCAACATTCCTAAAAAAAGGTTTACCTTTTTCTACCCGTATCCTATGTGATCTTTTATTCTTATTCTTAGGAGCTTGCTTGTTTTAATGAAAAATCTTTTTTCTTAATATTGAGTTTTTTGACATTTTTAGTTTTAGAGACATAAGCAAGAGAGCATTCAAGATTACCAATTTTTAATTCATGTTTCTTGAAACATTCACACTCAACATATACATTTCTACTATCCTCTAAAATTAAAACTTTTCTTTTTAAAATTTATTTGTCTTCTAAAAATTTTTCAAATTTCTTTCACAAAACTTTATGTTTCGATCATTCTTGAAAAGCATAACTTAATTCATCATAATCATTTGACTCATGAAAAATACTAAAATTACTAACTTTGCTATAACTTAATTCATTTTTTGCTATCAAACAAATGTTTGTTGAATCATTAGAGCTTGAATCTTTTTCCTTCCATTTCTTTTTCTTGAAGAACTTTCTACCCCTTTTTTCTAGCACTTGAAATTTGAAGAAGAATCATCATTCTTCTTGTTATGATTTTTGTGTTGTCCTTCGATCGTCATAAACTGTGTGAACATTTTCATTGTTAAGTCCATATTTTTAGAGTCATAATTTTCTTTTAATTTTTTTCTTTGAAAAATTTAGATTTAAAGGAAATATTCTTTTTCTTTCCCTGATCCTCTTCTTCATTCAACCTTCCATGTCTGAACTTTGCTCTCTTAACTTATCAAAAACAATTGTCATACACATGATTGCAAGGTTTTGTTGATTCCATGATGGTCGTGACCTTTGATTACCACATCTTGTTCAAAGATTTCAGAATTTTAATATTAAATTCATCAATATCAAAGGTTTTATCGGAGAGATGATTGACGATGAGTGTGAAACACTTTTGCAAATTATAAATATTTCTGCCTTGTTGCATCTGGAACATGTATTCTTGAATCAATGAGTTCTTTCTTTCACATTTTACATCATTTGTGTCTTCATGAGTTACTCTTAAAATTTCCCACATTTCTTGAGCACTCTTACAAACAGAGCTCATGTAAAACTCATCAATGGTTAAAGTAGATGAAACAATATTTTGAGCTCTAACATCATATTGAGCCCTTTTTTTTTCCTCGACAGTCCACTAAGAAAAGGACTTTGGTTACTACACATCACTTACAATTATAGTAGGAAAAAATAGACAATATGAAACTGCATCCCAAACACCACTATCAGCAGACTCCAAAAATATTTGCATCCTAACTTTCTAAAAAGGATATTTTTTACCAGCAAAAAGTGGAGGTTTGTTAATATAGACACCCTCAACAATAGTTTGAGTTTATTCAACCATTTTTAAAAATTTTGAATTACTATCAAAGTAAGCTCTGATGCTAATTGTTAGAATCGTGCATCGAGATATTTATGTTGGACAAAAAACAAGAGGGATGAATTGGTTTCTTAATAAAAATTATGCTTTCAAATTTTTCCCAACAAAAATCAATTTCTTTATGATAACATTAGATAAATAAAGAGAGTAGGAAAAGATAAAACTACACAAGGTATTTTATACTGATTCAGATAAGAAAGATCCTACGTCTAAGTTTTGATCACTCTTAAAAGTGGGATTAACCAAACACTAAAATAAACTAAATATTACAATCACAATAAGAACAAATTAGGATAGAAAGCTCCTCTATTGAAGCCACAAGAGATGAAAGACACCTCCCTTGAATCCACAAGAGAGGAATACCTTGTTTGAGTCCCACAAAGGATGAAGACACCTCTCTTTAATCAAATGAAGAAACACCTTCCTTGAATCCACAAGGAATAAACACCGCCTCTAAATCTCACAAAGGATGACGATACTTCTCATGAATCACATAAGAGATGAACAAGCTTATAAACCCTAGCAACAATAGTAACACATTATCACCTAAAATCACACTTAGTGAAATTTACACACTCTACCCACACTAGGTTTTTCAAAAGCTTGTGACAAAGCTATTTTTTGCAATATAGCTTATGTACTTGAAAACATAGAGCTATGCTTAATTTATAGAAGAAAACTTGCTTTGAAATAAGCCCAATTCAAAATTATGAAAAGCCAAGTTACAACTACCGAAATAATCAATTATTGAGTATTTATTACAAAAGTAAAACTCTCTCTTAAGTTTTTCATTGTACTACTATTTGGGTTCTTCCTTTTAATTCTTGAACTTCTAACTTTACTATCTTAAATGACATACACATGGCTTCAACAAAACTTTAAGTCTTCAACATTTCTCCATAAATCATCATTAACTCTTCTACACTTCTCCTTAAGTCATTATCATCAAAATTCTTTGTTGAAACAAGATATACATATTCTTTTATCAATACCAATTTCTCTTGAGAGCACCCAAATACCACCATATATTCACCATCACTAAACCATATCCCCATCTCCTGATAGCTTTTGCACCTTGAAGCCTCCCTTCTTACATGTTCAACCTTGCTTGGAGGAGGACTCATCACAAATGATTATCTTTTCAAAGGTAGGAGAATTTGTGTACCTCAATGTTCTTTAAGAGCCTCACTCATAAGAGAGGTGCATAAGAGGGGGTTAATGGAACATTTTGGGGCCTCTAAAACTTTAGAAGCTTTGAAAGGACACTTCTTTTGGCCTCACATGAGTAAGCATGTAGTGAAGCACTATGAGAACTACATAACATGCATAAAGGCCAAGTCTAGAGCCCACCCTTATGGACTTTACACTCTTTTTCCCATACCTATTTTGCCTTGGGTAGACATTTCAACGGATGTTATGCTAGGGCTCCCAAGGACAAAGAGATGAAGGGATTCTATCTTTCTGGTATTGGATAGAATTTCCAAGATGGCATTTCATACCATGCCACAAGGTGGATGATGTTTATTTCAATGGAAATCTCTTCTTTGAGGAAGTTGTTAGATTTCATGGCATCCTGGGCAATTGTGAATGATATGTACACAAGTTCTTGAGCCGTTTCTAGAGGACCCTTTGGGAGAAGCTTGGCACTCAATTACATTTCGTCATAACTTGCCACCCCTAAGCAAATGCTCAAACTGAGGTGGTAAATAGAACCACGGGTCAAATGTTGAGGTGCACACTTGAGAAAAATTCTAAGGAGTGGGAAGACATCCTTCTTCACATAGAGTTTGCATACAATATAGGGTGGTTCATTCCACCACTTAACACTACTTGATCTTTTCCTTCTTCCAACCCATGGGCATGGACTTGACAAGATAGGGTGGAGAAAGCTAAGATGGTCAAGGACTAGCATGCGTTGTCAAGGCCAATATTGAAAGGAAGGTTGGTCAAACCATGTGATATATGAATAAGGGAAGCAAAAAGGTTATTTTCCAACTAGAAAATTGAGTTTGACTTTACTTGAAGAAGAGATTATTTACTCAAAGGATGTCAAAGCTCAATCCAACAGGAGATGGCCCCCAAGTTATGAGGAGGATTAATAACAACACCTATAAGTTACCTTTTAGCTATAACAACATTCCTACTTTTATTATTGGTGACTTTCTCCTTCTGATATAGGTGTTGCAAATGCATAGTCACATTATCAACAAGAGGGGGAGGATGATGAGTCCATGACTCCTCATGAGACTAGAGAGGCTCTTTCGAGGAGGATTACTTAGAGCATGACTAGAAGGGAAACATCTTCCTCACCCTTTTCTTTGAATTTGACATTTCTCTTTATGTTTATTGTCTAACCTTCTAGCCTAAAGGAGTATATTCACCACACCTCCTAATTTCGCTAAGGAAACACCTTCAGAAGTAGAGAAGAGATAGCATCTTAGAAATGAAAGAATGCACTTTTTGAAAAATTGGTGATGATTGGGAGAATATCCCCTTGGTGCCACCCCCTCTTAATGATTAGGCTTCTAGAAAGATACTATTTTATTTTACTAGGAAATCCTTCATCTTTTCTAGAGTTGAGAGTGCTCTTCTTTAAGTGTTCCCAAACTCCCCTACTCTCATCTTAAATCAAGATTCGAGCAACGGCAACACCATTCATATTTGGGTTAGTCCATCTCCCAAAGTGACATACTACCTTCCCTATTCTTTCCATTCCTTTTCTCCTTTCATCTTTTGCTTTATTTTTCAACTTGTGTTTTATTTTATGTTACCTTGTTTCATTGTTTTGTTCATTCCTTTTCATATATTAAATCCAACTTATCTTGTTCCTCATGAACTCTTACTCCTATGAAGTGAACATTCATGTCTAAAAAACTTAGTTATTCCAATTTAATCACAACCCCTTATCAAGTATTAGTATAAATTATATTATAAGTGTAATCTCAACTTTATGTAGCTTTTAATAGTCCTACGTATTTCGTCGAAGCTTCCTTTTTTTTTAATAATTATTTGTCACTATTAAATTCAGGAATTAGTTGTAGCAAGCAAAACTCTTGTAACTAAAAACCATGAGTTTGATTTATGATCTATAAATAAATAAATAAATATTTTAATTTGAAAGTAACAATAATATAATAAAAGTAATGAAATGTAATTTTTTAAAACATATACTAATTTGCATATCAAATCATTATATTTATAATTGAAATTTTTATTAATATGAATTGAATTTTCAAAATACATATTTAAAATTTTCGCTTCAAAAAATTAATTTCACCCTTTTTTTTTCAAAAAGGAGTCAAAATTACTTCATGACTTTCACTTCAAATACACATAAGCCATACTGACAAAAATTTACGATCTGACCGAACTCTAGTCATCTCGAGAGATAGGAGATATCATTAAAGATAGTAAAACAAATACACAACTAGTCATTAAATATCTTAACATACTGTTTATTTATGTGTATACGCTTTGTTTAAATTTAAAAACTGCATAATGCAATGATAACTTCAACTTGCAACGTTATTTCGCCTAATGTCTTAGGAATGTGTTTATTACAAGATTGGGCAGAAGTAAATGTCACCAAGCTCGCATGCTGAAGGAAACCGTTAAAAAATTAAAGCAAAAATAAAAAATAGTTCACGGTAATATAAGCGTATTTAACCGAGCTGACATGGACTAGCCACACAAAAATTAAGTACAAATTATACTAAAAATAAATAAACAGCACTGCACTGAGGCTCACACTTAAAAGGCATTTATAAGCATTCGATTTGAAAGAGAGGGTACAAAAGCAAAAGCAAAGGATAATGGGAGAGAAACATTAGACTGACTGTACACGAAACTTGTTGGCAACATAGAGCAAATGACTAATGTTTGTGGTTGGATAATTTTGCAGTAACTTAAGATTTGAAGTGAAATCACCCGCAAGGAGGCGCTTGCGAACGAGAACAAGCATTGCACAGCATACCCGAAGAAGAGTCTCCTGCATAGCATATGTTAATTTTCATTAAGTTTAAACTTCATAAAAGAACTATGATAACGTAGTTTTTTCTTTTTACTGAAACTATAAACTACATGGAGGCAGATAAAACAGTTTATAATTTAAAGTAGCCAACAGCATCCACAGCAAAACCACTCATCACTTATCACTTGAGCACGATGAAGTAAAATGGAGGAATTTTTATATACTCCAATATTTCATTGATATAATTTGTAACAACCATATGCCAGGATGAATCTTCATATATTTCCTTTACCATATGAAAATGCATTTCGGGTAAAATCTTTATTTTTTTTAGTCTTTCAGTCTAGCGAAATACTCCTTTTAGTACCTGACATTAGTAACATTTACGATGTAACTAACATTGGTTTCAGTATTTGTCAGGTAAATTTAAATTGAGTGACAAATTTTCTTTTTGGAAAGTTTATCAAATGTTTAAATAAGTTTTTAGTTCTCCAAATTGAGACATTTGGTCTTCCAAATAAAGTTTTCCATTTCTTAGTCTTTTTATTCTGCAAAATACATTTAGTCTTGAGGTCAAATGACATTAGTAATGTTCTCTTTATGAGAACACTATTCGAATTTTCCGTTAACATATGCAAACATTTCGCAACACCAACCTTTTTCACTTCACCCCTGCATTCTAAAATCTCAGGTAAAGGTGCAATAACCACAACACCAATAAAACCCCATTGTGCTAGTTCACTACTCTATTATACCCTTTATTGTCAAGATGTCATCAGAAGTTGAAGTGGTGTCGTTGATGATAAGTGTTAAATGAAGCTCATTTAGAGTACTTTGAATGAGTTGTCCCTTCTTGACGAAGAACTCCGTGGCGAAATGATTAACGATCCCAAGCCAAGAGACCAGCAACCAAGTGTATAATAGTGTGATCCCAAGTGTATAATGAAATGTATAGAAAACTAGTAACTTGGCCAAGTAGACTAGGGTATTTGGGCCTTGTAGTATAGGAATGTAGAGTAAGGTTTGCAAATAGTTAGAAGAGACTTGATAGGGTTTAAATTGGGCTCATCCAAGTCCAATAGAAACCATAGGTACGTCATGGAGAAAGCCTAGGACACACATGGACCTTGCCTCACATTTGACACGTGGTAAATGTGCTAAAACATCCAAAGCATGACCCCGTGTGCTAGATCCATGGGAGAGGCCGAATTTAGAGGGAGCAGATGGAAAATTAAATTTGAATTTTGAATTCCCCTTCCGTTTGCTCTTTGAAATTTCGGCCAAGAATCCTATAAAATATCATGCACCTAGGTATTATTATGTCCAAGTTAGGGGGTTGAGTCTTGGATAACCCTGCACCTAATTATAGCTTTTACCTAATTATATCTTTTGATGATTAATCTTCCTCTTATATCTCCTTTTTATATCTATAAATAGAGGAACATAACAAGGGTTTCTTAAGCCCTTTAAAATTACTATCTTGAATCTTAAGTTGGTTCGATCCTGCTCTGGTTTCTGCCTTGTCTTGTCCGCTAGCATTTGTTGTCGTTGTCAGCGGCGGTCTAGTTGCATTCACGACTGTCTGCTACTATCTATAGTTGTCCACTGCTATTAAACACTATCAACAGTTGCCAGCCACCTCTCTCTGCTGATTCGTTGTCACGCGCCGCCCACATCTACTTAGCAGCTCGTTTGCCGCCATGCATCGCCAGCCCGCTACTGGAACTTCGTCACGCCACCACCGTAGGGATTGCCAAAGCTTCCTCTCTCTGTTGAGCCCCTTAGAATCCTGTTTGGGTGAGGTCCTGAAGCCACCCTTGTTGAAATCACCCTAGGCTTTAGGGTTTCTCTTGCTGTTTTCACACCTCCTCACTGTACTTTGGCCCCTTGATCCGAAATGGCCACTGCAAGTGCTATTTCACTCTTTGGAAGTCCTTCCATTACTTCCGAGAAGCTAAATGGACAAAATTACCTATCCTGGCCAAGGATATCATGACCATCTTTAAAAAGATGGAAGCCATATGCATGAAGAAAAAGCCAAATAGTGGAAACGGGAGATTTCCAGTTGTGTGCTCTATTGTGGCAATCCGTGGAGCCAATACTTTGGATGTCTCTTAGGGCCTTCAAGTCATGTTAATCTTTTTGGAAAAGAGCGCAAACGATCTATGCCACAACATCCAACGTCTCTATGATTCTGCGGAAAAACTCGCATCTCTCAAAATGATTGACCACGATATGATCTCCTTCATGAATGAAGCCCAAGCTGCCGTGGAAGAACTCAAGATGTTCATGGAAGTCAAATCTTTGAGAAATCAAGAAGAAGCTTGACAAATATTATATGGTGATGATCCTTTGTGCTATGCATTCGAATTATCATGTCAGAGATCAACTTCTGACATGTAATGAGGTCCCTTCTTTATGTGTCAGTGACTCAAACTAAGGAAACTTAGGAACTAGTGGAACCATCACTCATGGTTGCCACCCGAGGAAGAGGAAGACATGGCACCAAAGGCGAAGGACGAGGAGGTCGAGGGAGCCCTTAGTGCACCTACTCTAAAAGAATGGGTCACACAAGAGAATTGCTACTCCCTCCATAGATTTCCTGCCAAACCAGCCAATTTCTCTAAGGTTGAAACTGCTGAGTGCAAGTTCACTAAGGAAGAATATCAAGAGTATCTTCGATTGGAGTCCAACAACATGGCACAAACATCGGCAGCTCCAAGGACATCAATTGATTGAAGTCCAACAGCATGGCACAAACATCGACAGCTCCAAACACATCAACTGTGTGCTTTTCTCGATCTTCGGGAGGTCCAAATTCATGGGTAATTGACTCAAGTGCTTCAAATCACATATCCAGTAATACTTCTTTGTTCTCGGTCTTTTCCCTTCAAGAAAAACATCATGTCATAACCCTCGCAAATGACTCTAAAATTTTCTCAAAAGGAGTCGGTCAAGTCTCCTTATCCCCTTCCCTAAATCTAAAATTTGTCTTTTTATTCCTAATTGTCCTTTCAATTTAATTTCCTTAAGTCAGTTAACCAAAACGTTCAATTATTCAGTTACCTTAGATAACAAGTTTTTTGTTATATTGGAGTGTGGTTCGGGGAGACGGATTGGAGAAGAATATGAAGTTGGAGGATTAACCATTTTGGATCTCATCCACAAGTGTCCTGTGTTGTTGCTCCTAGTCTTAAAATGTTACATGACCGGCTTGAAGGGGTGGCAAAATGGGCCAACCTGACCCGTTTTGGCCCAGCCAGTCAAAAACGGGTCGGGCTGGGCTAGCCCATCAAATAGAAACGGGCCAATAATTACAACTCGTCCCGTATAGGACGGGCTAACGGGTCGGGCTAGCCCGTCCACTTTTTTTTTCTTTTTTTATTAATTTTTTTAAAACTTTTTAAATTTGTTTTCAATTTTTTTAATCAAAATGTAGGAAAACATATTATACCTACCTTTCATAAAATGTTTGAATCAAAATGTCATTCTAGATTCTCTATTATCCATTTTGATATTTAGGGACCTAGTCATGTCTTGTCCTTTGGTTTTAGGTATTTTGTTACTTTCATTGATGAATATTCGAGATGTACTTTGGTTTATCTTATAAAAGATCGCTCTGAATTTTTACCCATCTTCACATTTTTTTAATGAAATCAAGAATCAATTTGGTCAAATAATCAAAATCTTAGGAAGTGACAATGCCAAAGAGTACTTCTCGGCTTCCTTTTTTGTGCTTTTAAGTTCCCATGGTATCTTACATCAATCCACTTGTCCTCACACACTACAGCAAAATGATATAGCAGAATAGAAAAATAGATGCTTGGTTGAGACTGCTCGTACCCTCTTGCTTAGTACTCATATTCTCGTCCATCACTAGGGAGATGTCATCTTAACATGTTTTCTCATTAATAGGATGTCATCCTCTTCTCTCAAGAATAAGGTTCCTTTCTCCCTTTTGTTTCCCAACGATCCACTGTTTCACATTTCTCCTTGTGTTTTTGGTTGCATATGTTTTGTTCATGACATGTCTCCAAGTTTAGACAAACTTTATGCTCGTGCTACCAAGTGTGTCTTCTTGGGTTATTCACGACTTCAAAAAAGGTACCGGTGTTATTCTCCTGAAACCAAGAAGTACTACATGTTTGCTAATGTTACAATATTTGAACAGACTGCTTACTTATCTCCTTCTGTTCAAGATGTTTACGTTATACAACAAGTCCTTCCTATTCCAGTGATTGAGTCTAGCATCCCTAGTGTCTCTATCAATCCAAGTCCGAATCAAAATCCTCGTAATCCATTATCTTCACATCTCAATCATCTCCAACACAAGACCCCAATAGGCAGTCCAGCTATCCCAAAACAAGGTGAATCCCCTACTTCTGATTATTCTCCATCATCACTCAATACCACGACTTCTAGTGACAATGACACTAGATGGACCAATGCTCTTAGAAAAGCTACTCACTCCACTCACAACCCACATCCCATTTATAATTTTCTTAGTTATCACAGATTATCATCTTCCTATTATTCCCTTTTATCCTCTATGTCTTTTGTCGTTATTCCCAAAATTGTGAATGAAGCACTTGATCACCCTGGATGGTGACAAGCCATGATTGCAGAAAGGCAGGCTCTTGACGACAATCATACTTGTGAGCTTGTGCCTCTTTCACTAGATAAAAAGGCAGTTGGCTGTCGCTGGGTGTATACAGTTAAAGTCAACCCTACTGGTGAATTTAATTGACTCAAGGCCCAGTAAGTTGCAAAAGGGTACACTCAAATCTACGACCTTGATTATTGTAACACTTTCTCTCCCGTGGCCAAGATGATTACTATCCGTCTTTTCTTTGCAATGGCCACACTTCGTCACTGGCCACTTCATCAATTGGATATAAGAATGCCTTCCTTCGAGGTGATCTTGAGGAGGAAGTTTACATGGAGCAACCTCCTAGGTTTGTTGCTCAGAAGGAGTCTGGTATGGTGTGCAAATTACGTCGCTATTTATATGGCCTCAAGCAATCACCACTTGTTTGGTTTGGAAAATTCAGTTCCATTGTTCAAAGATTTGGGCTAAAAGACGTAGTGAGGCAGATCACTCAGTCTTTTACTCACACACTTCTCTTGGGACATGTGTCTACCTAAAAGTATATGTTGATGATATAGTCATTATAGGAAATGATACTACTGGAATATCTCAATTAAAGGAGCACTTGTGTAGGCATTTTTAAACTAAGGATTTGGGAAGCCTCAATTACTTCTTAGACATTGAAGTAGCTCAGTCTAAAGATGGAGTTATAATCTCTCAAAGGAAGTATGCTCTTGATATACTACAAAAAACTGGTATGATTGATTGTAGACCAGTAGATAGTCTTATTGACCCAAATCAGAAAATAACTGAAAAAGGTGAATTATTTTTCGGCCCTGAAAGGTACAGGAGGCTGGTTGGAAAACTAATTTATCTCACTATTACAAGGCCTGATCTATCTTTTGCAGTTGGAGTGGTTAGTCAATTTATGCAGTCTCCATGTGTTGGCCATTGGAATTCTATCATTCGCATTCTAAGGTACCTAAAAAAGGCTCCCAGGCAAGGGTTGTTATATGAAGATAAAGGAAGCGTTCATGTCTCTGGATATTGTGATGCAATTTGGGCAAGAACTACTATTGACAGACAGACGATTTACTACTAGATACTATGAATTCCTTGGAGGAAACATTATTTCATGGAAAAGTAAGAAGCAGAGCGTAGTGGCCCGATCGACAGTTGAAGCTAAATATAGAGTCATCACATCACTTACATGTGAACTTATATCGGTGTAACAATTTCTTCAAGAACGTAATTTTTGTGACATCAAGACTATGAAGATGTATTGCGATAATCAAGCTACACTTTACATTGCATCAAATCTAGTGTTTCATGAGAGAAGTAAACATATAGAAATTGATTGTCATTTTGTTCGTGAAAAATTGTTGGGAAAGGAAATATGTACTGAGTTTGTTGAATCAAATGACAAACTCGCAGATATGTTGACCAATTCCTTAAGGGGACCTCAGATTAAGTTTATTTGTTCCAAGCTTGGTACATACAATATGTATGCTCCAGCTTGAAGGGGAGTGTAGAAATAGTTAATGCACCTAGGTAATTATTATGTCTAAGTTAAGGGGTTGAGTGTTGGATAACCCCTGCACCTAGTTATAGCTTTTGATGATTAAGCTTCCTCTTGTATCTCCTTTTTATATCAATAAATAGAGGAACATAAAAAAAAGGTCTCTTAAGCCCTCTAAAATTACTATCTTGAATCTTAAGTTAAGGTTATGAAATCAGGATCTTTTGGAAATCAAAGGGATGAGAACAACAGCAATGTGATCAAAAGTACCTGAATCAAGTATCCAGAGACTTTGATCTTTCGTGGATTGTGAAATGCAAATTGTTGAGAAACTGTGATTTACATATGATCGTGCCAAGATATTGAATTTCAATCTAAAAAATTCTAGGTATTATAAGAGAATTTTGGTTTAACCATTTCAGCATTAGAGACATTGGTTGTCTTCTCAAGAACCCTATGGTAACCTTCAACTAGGATGACTTTCGGCTACATCACAATGAAGTTCCAATAACCAAAACAAAGACAGGGAGTTATGGCAAGACATGTGATAGTGGCACGATGGAGTTCCTACGACAGGAAGGTCGCACGTGGGTGCACATGCACTAGTAGTGGTGGATAGAGATTAGGCACGTGGGCGTCGCATGGAAGAGAATCAACTTTCGGGACTGATGGGTTTGGCCATCGCTCAGAAAGACACTCCAAATCCCGTGGTTGCCAGAGAAATCTCATACAGCCGACGATGGAAAATGGTGGACAACAGTGATAGACGACGAATGGTGTCAAATTTTGCACCAAAGAAGACTAAGACGCGTAGAGCAAGATTGACCCACTCTGATACCAAGTCAAGATAAATAATAGAGACTATATTTGAGAGTAATTGAGAGAACTTGAAAACTCCCTTTCATGTTTTCTCATATTTATATTGATATGATTTTAATACAATGTGTATAAGGAAGAACAAAGATCAATCTTAGATACTTAGGTACAAAGATAGATGCAACTAATAGGTACTGGCATTTTCCCAATACAACCACTTCCTAACTATATTTAATGCTTATTCTAACAATTACTTCAGTGATAAACTTTACGCTACCTCCCTCAACTATCCATCTATGACAAAGGACTCTATCCTTTGGTGTTGGCCAAACATGAGAACACTCCTTAATTTCCAAGGAGTTTGTCATTCACAGTTACCATGAGTAACTTAAAATGTTGAGAAATTTTAAAAAGTTTTAGTCTTTTTTTTATCAAGATATTTTAGGAAATTTTAGATTATATTCCTATTGGTTTTAATTTTGCATATCGACTATAACCTATATTTATTACTAGCATTTCAATGCCACAATCTCAAGGAGTGCTTATTTTCCAAATTATCCAATCATTGTTGTATGTACATACATACATATCTTTTGAGAAAAGGATTAAATTTGGCTTCACCTTCGAAAAGAGATTTCCCAACCAGAAGAAATACAAACTCAATCATAAGGAGATGGTTCTGTCCAATCCTTCAAAAGAATCAATGATAATGCTTATAGTTTAGGTCTGCCTTATGACTATGGAGTTAATCTAACTTTTAATGTTTGTGATCTTGTGTCTTCAGCAGATGGGACGGATGATGAGACAAAACCTCCAAATTATCTTTCTCATGAGGGAGGGGAGAAATGAACAATGTACCCGATTTGGAAGACCAAACATATTTAAATCTTTAATAAACATTCAACAAACTAAATTAAATCCACATAACAAATAATATAAAATTAAATCCTTGTGACAAAATGCTGACTAGATCATCATTTGTCACATTATTAATGTCATTTCAATCTTAAAGACTAAAATAACATTTAGCAAAGTCTAAGGACTAAAAAATGAAAATTTTTAATTGGAGAACCAAAAGAATGGATGCCCACAATTTAAAAACCAAAAGCATATTTAAACCATTATATATTTGTTATTTCTATTTAACCAAACAATTTTTTTCTCTTAATTTCTCACCACTTTTTTTCCTTTTCTTCTCATCTACATACTTCCTCGCCCTCTATTTCTCTCTCTTCTCTAGCCATCCGAATTTTGCATTGATCTTTACTTAGGCAGAGAAAACTTTTTCCTCTTTTTTTGTCATTTAAAAATAGCTTTATATACTTTTTTTATAAAAAGTAACTTGACAACATCAAATGCAACCTCACCTGTCTTGACATTGTCGTCAAATAAGAGGCAGCGGACCATAATTCTAAATTCCATTTGATAATAGTACAAGATTAAATATGAATTGTACCTGAGGACCATCAGGATCGCTTAAAAGAGTGTCCCAAATGTGAAGGCTGTCCGCAAAATTGAATTCCTGAGTCAGGAGGAGAGTAATCCATCTAAACGCATAGAATTGAGGATTGACCTGACACACAGAACTATAAAGTGAGCCATTTCTGCTAAAAGCACATACGTGGTTGAATCATCAACAAGTATGCATGCAAAACGGTGTTATGAGTGAAATGCACTATCACTTAACTAGTTAAGAAACAAGAAAGAGTATAAAGAGTGAAACATGAAATAATACAAAGGGAAAATTTACAATAATGGTGCAATTTCACTAGATTTTACCAAAGTTGGTATAACTTACAGTTTGGTAAAATTGTGGTTACATTTTAATGACGTCTGGCTTCTTTTTCAACTTGTATTTTTATCTAATCGTTTGTTTTTAATAGAATATGTTAAATTTGAGTATACGTATGCATTTGTTTTTGTAATAAAATTGAGTACAAAGTTACACAATACCAATTATGTCAAGAAATTACATTTTTTATAATTTAATAGTTTTTCAATGTATAAAGATACATTTTTAATGCTTACTTAAATATGATAGTTGCTTATGATAGATGATCTCACCCTGCATAAAGGGAAAACACACCTACCAACATAGTTCACCTATTATGGTAAATGTTTAATTGCTTATCGTCAAAGGAGGTCGTTAATGATGCACAACTAAAATCTTATTCCAATTGGATCTACTTTATTAATTATGCTTGTTACAATAGTTTATCTTGGTTGTATAACTTAATTAGTTTAGATAGGTTAATTAGTTTATCCTAAGAGGTTGTTTCGCATAGCACTAATTACCAAGATAAAGCCTTTCCGTGTACCTCTTGGTATTCTTGATGTAATGTTCTTTTATAAATAAATAACAAAGAACAATTAAGAGATAATCCATCTCTTAAGCTCTTTTTATTATATTTTTTGTCTTAGGTTGGTATCAGTGTAGGTTGATCCCACTCTAAAGGTTTTTTGGCTGTTCATCATTGTCGACCATCATCCTATTTTGATGTCATCTCTCCCTGGTCTTTGTTTCGTCATGAAGAACATTGAGTATGATTCAACTCATTGAGATAGAGTGAATACATTGCCCTTAGATGCCATCTACAATATATACTCACTTAAGTCCGCACTCATTTAAGTCTTCATCCCGAATAGATCCACATTTGAAAAGGGAAAATTCTCGAATCAAGTTTTGAATGACTTTCTCATCAACTTCATATTATTAAGCAACACTTCGCATGGACTACGATTTAGATTGTTCCAACAAAACAATAATCTCCAAGCACTTACGATAGTTCGGACGTAGAACTTGGCCTTTGTGTTTCGTGCCTCCTTGACTGCTCATCTTTCGTAATGAGGTGAATTGTTTTCTCAGTAAATGTAGGGTTTATAATGACCTTTCATATACAATAATTATATGACCTCTAATATTCCATAATATATGATCCCTAATATTTCATAATTATATGACCCCTAGTATTCTATAATTATATGATCCTAATATTCCATAATTATATGAACCCTAATATTTTATAAGATTGCATCCCAATTAAGTTCGCACCAAACTCCCCATATCAAAATACGGACTTAAGTGAGTGTATAAAGTACCACTTTTCTCTTTGTCGTCCAACTCACCTTGGTCACGTCACCTGATTCTCCACCACACACATCATCTCCATTCATTGCAACTTAGCACGTGAAGGTCAACCGCCATCTTCCTGTCATCGCAACAACTCCACATCTTCTCCAGTTTCAGCTTTTCGTGGGAGGCTCCTTCTCTCTTTAAGGCCTCATCTTCTATCACATACTCTTCCTCCACCATTGTTTGCCATCTTTTACAATTGGCACTAGATGTGGAGTGTAGATTGTAGTTTCCGACTTTGAGAAGAGATTCATGTTGTTGGTTGTGGGTAGCTATTGGTTTGCTGCTATGGGTGTTAGCCTAGATATTGGTTTGTCATCAATGTCCTAACTTGATTGGAGTGTTAATGTGGACCTTATATGTTGTTGCGTTTTGATTGTTAATGGAGTCTTCTACAAATGTCTTTTAATCTAATAAGGTTGAACCACAATTTCTTAATGAAGAATATAGAATTGTATATGTTCTTAATGTATTGTGTGTCTAATGCAGACCACACAATATGTATTTATACTATTGAATAGAATCAATTACAATAAAGGCACATAAGAATATGGAATCCATCACCTTAGTTAATGAGATTATATAATGGTTGACCTCCTAGAAATCTGTAACCATTGATTATATTCTAACAAAGAATATCAAGAATCTCAGGTTGAAGTTCGACACCCAAGCATAGTTATTACCTAGTCTAGTTTGTCAAAATCTTGCATTTCTCAAACTTTGGAATGTCAAAATCCATGGATATTTGACTCAAGTGCTTTTAATCACATTTATAGTAATGCTTCCTTGTTTTCTTCCCTTCCTCATCCCAAAATTTAACATGTTATTATTTTAGTCAATGAATCCAAAGTTAGTTCTCAAGGAGTTGGTTCTTTTTGTCCTTGATTGTTCTATTAACCTACTTGAGATTCAAAACAGAGAGAAAATTATGATTAGAGTGCTTAAAGAACCCCTCTCACAATCTTCTATATACAATGAAAAATTGATACAAGAATACATGGAAGATTAGGGACTGCACTAGACACCTAGGTGTAGCACTAGGTACAATGGATGGATGTTTCCTACACTCTACCACCTATAATCCAACAAACTCAGTACAAATTTCCTTGGACAACAATTTTTCCCGAACAAAATGGTATTTAATTTCTATGTGTTTAGTCTTCTCATGAAACATTGGATTTGATGCAATGTGGAGATCAGCTTGGTTGTCACCGTACATCTCCATGGTCTCAATTTCGCAGAAATTAAGCTCTCAAAGAAATTGTTTAACCCATATAAGTTCACAAGTTGATCATCAACACAGACAATTAGGTAAATACATTTTCCAAGAGGGGTATTACAATAAAAACTTAATGATTTGCTTCATTGCATTTTAGCCCAAAAGTTTGAACAATTGAGCTGAATTTACCGAACCCACCACGTGGAGATTGCTTGAGATCATAGAGAGTGACGCAACTTCCAAACCTTACCAAACTCCCCCCGAGCAACAAACCCAGGAAGTTGGTACATGTATACACTCCTTTGCAAGATCTCCATGTACAAAAGGCATTTTTGATATCCAATTGATGGGATGGCCAATGACGAATGGCTGTCATGGCAAAGAAGAGGCGAATAGTAGTCATCTTGTCCACTTGAGAGAAAGTATCACTATAATTGAGGCTATAAATTTGAGTGTACCCTTTTGCAACTAATCGGGTTATTGGTTGTTGTTGGGTTTAAGCCATTGGAGTTGGCCAAATGGTAAAGTTGGTCACCTCAAAGCTAGATTATTGGCCAAAGGATATAATCAAATATATGGCCTTTATTATGGTGATAATTTTTCTATTGTGGGAAAAATGACTATTGTGTGTCTCTTATTTGCCATGTCAATTGTACATCATTAGCCTCTCCATCAATTAAATATCAAAAATTATTTTCTTCATGGTTATTTAGAAGACATTTACATGGAGCAACCTCCTAGATTTGTTGCTCAGGGGGTGTTTGGCTTAACTTGAAAGTTACTTGATCTCTCTATAGTCTTGAACAATCCCCTCACCTGAAAAATGTATTTACTTAATTGTGTATGTTGATGACATCGTTATTACAATAAATGATATTGCTAGAATCTCATAACTAAAAGAACACTTATGCAATTACTTTCGCACCAAAAACCTCGGATGTCTCAGATACTTTCTAAGCATTAAGGTAGGTCAATCAAAGAAAGTCATTGCAGTTTCTCAAACGAAATATGCTTTAGATATAGAAGACTAGGTGGAAAATTTACTTCTTTCACTATTACTAGACATCATGGTTATCAAACTCGCAACTTAACTCGTTAACTCGGACGAGTTTACGTTCCTAGTCATGGCTTCCGAGTTAACTCGAAAGCAAACTCATTTTTCAAGTGAACTCAATAGAATTGGATGTAGACTCCATTCACTTCGTCAAACTCGCAAGTTTGGAACAATTTAGCGAGATCGAAGAGAAAAAACATTCAAACAAAAACAATCTTTTGGAACACATTTGTGAAGAAAACTCTTTGGGATTAGGGTTTCAGTGTTTTCTGATTCAGCCCTTCTTCATTCCTTCTTCTAAAGCACTCTCCATCGTGCATTTGTTGGACCCTTTCCTGTCGTGGTGCTCGTCATCCCCTCTGTTCCTCGATCTTCGTCGCACGTGGGAGCTCAAGTTCGTGGGTGCTCGCGTTCATGGCTACTCATGTATGCAACCTTCCTACTGCACTCGTAAGGTTTCCTGCTCATAAGTTGGTTGCGTTGGTAAGGAGTCATGGAAGATGAAGTTTGTAGGTTAGGGTTTTTTATGGCTTTTGGGCCTCAAAGTCATTGGGCTCAAAAGTTTGCATATCAATTCAGAGGAATTTTTGTATTATATTAAATATTAAATATGATATGTATAATTAATTAAATTTATTAAAAAAATAGTTAAAATAATATAAAAATATTTAAAAATACAATATGACCAACTAATAATAATATTAATAATATTTTAATAAAAATATACAAAAAGTTATTTATAATATCATATAACAATATGTTATTATATTATTTATAAATATTTTAATTTTTTTTTTATTTAAAGTAAACTCTTACGAGTGAATTTGAGTTTACGATCCTAGTTTACCGGACTCCCACGAGGCCTATGGATCCAAATAAAAAATTAATGATAGATGAAAGTGAACCTCTGTTTAGAAAATTAATGATAGAAGACTAGTTGGAAAATTTATTTCTCTCACTATTACTAGGCATGGTTTGTCCTTTTGCAATTAGTGTTGTTAATCAATTTATACAATCCTTGTATCAATCATTGGAATGCTATCATTCATATCTTAGATACCTCAAAAAGGCTCTAGGACAAAGTCTACTATATGAAGATAAAATGGATACGCAAACTTTTAGATATTGTGATGTTGATTGGGAAATATCTCCTATGGATAGATGCTCAGCTACAAGGTATTGTATTTTCATTGGAGGCAACATTATTTCTTGGAAAAGCAAGAAACAAACTGTTGTTGCCCGATCTAGTGTTGAAGTTGAATATAGCACAATGGTGTTTCTCACTTGTGAACTTGTGTTGGTGAAACAATGTCTTAAAGAATTAATATTCTCTGAGATCTAACAAATGAAGATTATTATGATAATCAAGTAGCTCTCCACATCGTCTTTAATCGTATATTACACAAGAGGACCAAAAACATAGAACTTGAATGTGATTTTATTGGAGATGTTGTCGAAAGAAGTTTGTACTAAGTTTGTTAGATCTAATAATCAATAATCAACTAGTAGATGTGTTAACAAAATCCCAAAGAGGACCTCAGATTCAATTTATATGTTCTAAACTTGGTACATAGAATCTATATAGTCCAACTTGGGGAGGAGTATTAGAATAATTTATCTTGGTAATATAACTTAACTTGTTTAGATAGGCTAATTAGTTTTTCCCAAAAGATTGTTTAGCTTATTAGCATTAATTACCTAGATGTAGCCATTTCTTTACCCCTTGGTATTCTTGATGTATTTTCTTCTATAAATAACACAGATCAGCTAAGAGATACTCGATCTCTCCAGCTCTTTTTTATCATATTTTCAGACTTAGGTATGCTAATTGCATTTTTTTATTTCAGGTTTTGTAGACTCCTTATCATAGAAATAATGTCGCACATGAAATGTTAAAGATTATCTTGTAAGTCCTGCAGTTGTACTTATATGTTTCATAATTATAGGGTTTTATCAAACTAATCAAGTTATGAAACAATTTGACCTTTGTCAATCTATTCCTAACGACCCATTAAACTTACATAGGCTTCACAAAGAAGACATGAGAAAAGAAAATAGATATTGACCATGGTATCATGATAAATGAACAACAAATGATCACCATAATCATTTATAAATGTCCACAAAAATAGTGATTTGCATGGCACTACACAATACATGCAATGGTGCATTGAACACACTATCGACAACACATCACCTCACAACGACCAATTACAGCCAATGATGTAAGTAAACATTCTTATACATTTTACCCATGTAAGTATGTTCTTAAAATTTTACCCAATTCACTAAAGTGATAATTGCACCACTATCTTAAACTTCCCTAGTGAAAACAGACCAATAATACCAGCCAAAATATAATTACTAACATAGCATAGGAATACACAATGTTTGCATAGGAATTACAGCCAATGATGTAAGTCAAGAAGGTCATATAATTAAAGGGAGCAGAAAGGAGCCACATTTTCTTGTTTATTCTTATTTAGCTTATTAAACAAAATTAATATTACGGACTAGCATAGGAATACAGAAAGTTAGCATAATAATATTGCTATCATGCATTGTGCAAATAAATAATTATTAATAACTAATTATAGTATCAAGAATTAAACTGGAAGGGGACTTGTGAGAACATATAATATATATATATATATATATAGTAGAAACTGGCTTACTTTGGAGGTGACCTCAAGATGACGCCACAGCTCTTCATCATGTTCTCTCAAAAGCTGGGATAATCTTGTAATGGTTGAACGGATTCCCACAACACTATTGTCGAGTTGTTGAACAAAGTTATCTCGTAACCCACTCAAGAGCTCCACAAAACAGAAGAATGAGTCTGCTTCAGCAAAGGCCTGCAAATTATTGATAGGGAACTCTTGAGCAGAGTTAATCAATAATAAATTAAATCATGACGGTAATATGAATCTACAACAGTACTCCACCTTATGCCACAAAAGCAAATTATTTACAACAAAATCAACATTCCCTCGGTCATTAATTATTACGAATCCTTTCTAATTTTTTATGAAATCACGGCAATGCAGTATTACATTTGATAAAATTTCATGTCTCCGTGCCTATAAGTCACACCTGAATTTTGATTTGCCATAGTTGTCCCCATTCTAGCTGCCCGTTCTATTCATAGTGTGTTTAATCAGATAAGAATAAGAAAGGAAAAACGCATGTGGCTTTCATGGATAAGCACTTCTTCAAATGAAATTTACAAATCAAAAAGAAAAAAGAAATTTATATTAGTTGGTCTTTAGAAAACACAAATACAATTTAATGAATGTACTACATCACCTTCAAGTGCAGTGTGAGGATTACTGATTGATATTTATATTATGTCTTATATTATTTTACATATTTATTTGTATTTGGGCTTAGCTCACATTTTCTTTATTATAAATACATTACCTATGTGTATTTTCTACACAAAGGAGGTTAACCCTATACCAAGTTTTCACTATATTCAACATGATATGTAGAGCTTAGGTTCTCCGTTTTCTTTTTTCATCATTGCTACTAGTGCACCTGCCACCGCTGCTAATGCTGCCTCTGCCATGGCCGGAGTTACAGTTCAGACTGGTGACCACACCATTCTGCTCGTCACAGCCAGGCAACCACAGCGTTGTCGAGATCGCCGCAATCGAAGTCCACACGTGCTCTCACGCGTCGTTCGAAGATTTCTCTCCAACTATGATCAACGTCGTCAGACTCCTTTATCCTTCTATTTTCGGATCTAGGCTTGTTGATCTTATTGGACCTCTTTTTATTTTTTAGGGTTTTTTTCTCTTTTCCTCTATGGCTTCTTTTGTTACCTCTTCTAATGAATTTCTCAAATGGTATGACAATCATCAAAACTCTAGTTCCACTACTTTTGTTGCAAGCACAGGTATATCTTCTGTTACACAAATTTTTGGTTTGGATTATTGTGATACTTTTTCTCCAGTGCAAAGATGGCTTATGTTCACTTATTTATAGCCATGGTTGTTCTTCAACAATGGCCTCTTTACCTACTAGATGTCAAAAATACTTTTCTTAATAGAGATTTGCAAGAAGAAATTTATACGGAACAACCTCTAGGTTTTGCTGCTTAAGGGGAGTTTTCTGGATTGGTATGTCATCTTCACAAAACAATCTCCTAGGGCCTAGTTTGGAAAATTTAGCAGTATTGTTCAACAATTTAGTATGACTTGCAGTGAAGCAGATCATTTAGTCTTTTATCATCACTTAAGTGTTGGTTGTGTCTATTTGATATTATATGTTGATAACATTGTTCCTACAGGAAGTGACCACCATGGCACCTCCCAAATTAAACAACGTCTTTGTCACCATTTTCAGTCCAAAGATCTTGGCAAACTTAGATATTTCTTGGGTATTGAGGTAGCACAATCCAACGATGGTTTGTTATATCTCAAAGAAAGTATGCAATGGATATTTTGGAAGAAATTGGGTTGATGAATTCTAAATTTATTAATACACCAATGGATCCTAATACCAAACTTCTACCAAATCAGGTGGAGTCTTTCTCAAATCCTAAGCAATATAGAAGATTAGTTGGAAATTTGAATTATCTTATTGTTACTCATCCTGAATTCCCTATGTGAAGATCATTGGAATACAGTCATTCGTATATTAAACTGATCTCCTAGAAAAGGTTTGTTATATGGTTCCAATAACCACACGGGAGTTGTTTGTTATTCAGATGGTGCTTGGGCAGGATCTCTTTCTAATAGAAGATTTACTTCTAGATGTTGTGTCTCCATTGGTGGTAACTTGATCTCTTTGGAAGAACATGAAACAAAGTGCTGTAGCAAGATCTAGTGCAAAAGTAAAATATAGAACGATGGCCTCAACCACCTATGAAATTGTTAGACTTAAGCAATTGTTCAAAGAGTTGCAATTTGGAGATGTCACTCAAATGACACTTATATGTAACAATCAGGCAACTCTTCATATTAGCTCTAATCATGTCTTTCATGAGAGGACCAAACACAATAACATTAATTGTCATTTCATTTGAAAAAGGATTGTATCTAGAAACATCAAGACTGAGTTTGTTAACTCAAGTGATGAATTAGCAAATATTTTCACTATGTCTTTATAAGTACCTAGAATTTATTATATTTGTAACAAGCTTGGTATATATGATTTATATACACCAGTTTGAGTGAGAGTGTTAGATATTTATATCGTGTCTTATGTTATTTTACATATTTATTTGCATTTGGGCTTAGCCCATATTTTCTTTATTATAAATACAGTATCGTATGTGTGTTTTCTACACAAGGCAAATTAACCCAATACCTCATTTTCACTATATTCAACAATTACAAACACGTACAATAATCGAGATTGAAGGGTTTGATAATGCAATTCAATGATAGATCATATAATGAAAATCTAGAAGATTAAAAGAGTTCTTCATATATACTCACTGCATTTTCCTCATCTGGGTCATTTTTGAACACGTAGAAGAGAGGAGCCAATAACTCATTCATCCCTTGCACATATCTTACACCTGGGTTTAACTTCGCAAAAATAATTAATACATTCTTCAAAGCCTCCTGAAAATGCCCCCCAAAAAAAGTAGAAAGGTTCACAAAGAAATGTATTTGAATTTCAAGTTTGAATGAAATTCAAGACAAATAAAGTTAAAACCTGATTAGATTTAGCAAATTGGGAATCACCACAGAAAAAATGCATATCAGGATGAGTACGCTTTACATCTCGGTCAATTTGATCTATGATCTCTGTATCCTGTAAAATGCAAAGTGGAAGATTTGCTTCACAACAGCCTTGGCACAAAGTATTATAATGCATAAGCAAGAGACTTATATAACTGTGCTGCAGTAAATGGGCAACCGAAGTTCATTAATAATTAAATTTTGACAGAAGCAAGATCATTGGTTGTGTGGTAACAAATCTGCTCACACAATTTCACAAGGACATGTCATTATTGGAACAAATAGATCACAGTGCAGTACTGTTAACTTTGGAGAAGCATCTCACAATAGACAATGTGATTGTCATTACAGATCAGGCAAATGTGATCAATCCACCTTTCTTTGGTAAAGGAAGCTTCAAGAAGAATAGTTTTTGTTCTCACTTTTCACCCATTCATGTAAAGTTAAATGAGACAATATTGATGGAATATTTGCAGCATTACCAAAATGCATTGTAATATTTACACAGCTTTTGTTTGTTGCAAGAGTACAATGCCATGCATTTTCATTAATGACAGTCAAGTATATTTGTGACTCTACCATTGTGACTCTTTATCTAAATGTAAATTCTTGTAGTTTAAGAGTCACTTGTCTATCTATAAAATATATTTGTATGTGCTGTTGAAATGTGAAAGAGAAAACACAAAATTATTCAGCCCAAAAAGTGTTCTCCTTCCTTGTTCTATTTTTCAGCAAAAATTCTGACTTACCTATAATCCGATACAATTCCTTAAGTGTTCTGAGACTTTCACAACACCTCTAGAATACCACCACCAACAATTTTAAGCTAAGAGGTAGGTATATGATGATTCTCACTTTAAATTGTAAATAGTAGAGCACTTTGCTTTATACCTGGAAAAATTGATTCCATACACTTGTCGTCCCAAGACTCAAAGGATGTTCCCCATGAGTGATTTCTGATCTAGAGAGCAAAACCCTTTCACAATCAGCATCATCGGTATCGCAAATTGTTGGATTGTACATCTTCCTTGTGATTTCTGACTAGCTAGCCACCAAAACATTCAGAGAGCCAAATAGATAAAGCAAATAGAATAGAGTATACATCAACAATCAATCACTAATTCTGCAATAATTGCACTTGGACACACATGCACCCTATCAATGTAACAAAGAGAGAACCAATTAAATTACAATAAAATTCAAAAATTTAATGTGACTGTTATAATTATAGAAGCAAGGAGCAGATTCTATATCATCAACAATATCTTGATTATTCTATATGCATTATAAGAACATTATCATTTATACCCACATATCATATATTTGTTATTAGAGGATATCAAATCTCTCCTATTTATTGTATTGATTCCTTTTTCTCGCCATAAATAACGCATTCATGTTGTCCAAAAAACACAGTTTCAACTTGATGTCTCTCTCTTTTCTAAAGTTTAACATAGTATCTAGAGCATTTCTTAAAGCTGTGTTGGCCAAGTAAACCCATTGTCTGCAGAATTGTTTTTGCAAAGCTTTCTCCCAGGTTCATGTTCACTGTTTTGGCATCGCCTCTTACAAGTTTTATGGCAAATCTTCCAACGACCACTAGGAATGCATCTTTTTCATTGTGGTGATAATGAGGATATTGTACAAAAAAAAAAAAAAAAAAAAAACAATATACTAAAGCTTAAAAAGAGAGAAAATATATTTTGGAGGGCTTGAAAGATCCCTCTTATGATTTTCCATTTATAATGATAGAAATCAGATACAATGGAAAGATGAAAGATCAAAAGACTGTCCTAGACTGCTAGGCATAGAACTAGGTACAGCTGGAAGAGGTTCCTACACACTACTCCCTACTTTAGACTTAATGATTACTCTAACATACATAGATTTAATAATTATTCTAACAAATATTTACTCAAAGAATTCTAGACAAAAAGCTTGGACACCTACTGTATCATATTTCCTTGGCTGAGAGATTGCACAATTCAAGGATGGTTTGTTCATATTTTAAATAAACCATGCTCTCTCAACAATCTAGATTAAAAAAAGATGCTAATTGTAAACTTGTGGGCACACCAATAGATCCAAGTGTCAAACTTGTACCCAACCAAGAAGAATGATATTCTAATCCTGGGAGATACAGAAGTTTAGTTGGTAAGCTAAATTACCTCATTGTGACTCCTCTTGACATCATACTTGAAGTAAGTGTAGTATATAGTTTTTAAACTCTCCTTATCAACACCATTAGGATGTAGTCTACAAATCTTAGAGTATATTAAGAAGGCCCTTGGCAAAGACCACATTTATGAAGATAAAGAAAATACTAAAATTTTGAATATATTGAAACTGACTAGACAAGGTCACTAGGCAGGTGGCGTTCCATTACAAGGTAATGTGTGCTTGTTGGAGGCAATTTAACACCTTCCAAAGTAAGAAACAAAGTATAGTGCCAAGATCAAACAGCATTACACATTGTCTGTAACCATTACACATTAGTCACATGAGAGTACCAAACATATTGAGGTGAATCGTCACTTCATTAGAGAAAAACATAGGTTTGAAGACATCACCACTAGATTTGTCAACTCTAGTAAACAGTTGACATAAAACTTATATGCCTTCAGGAAGAGTATTATAATTATAGAAAAAAGGAGTAGATCCTATATATCAAGAATATCTAGATTATGAGAATATGTTCATAATCTAGATATTCTTGATATATACGATCTAGTCCTTTTTTTTCTATAATTATAATATATATATATATATATATATATAATTATCAAGAACATTTTTATTTATTTTAGTATCATATATGTTAAAGAGCACACATTGACTAGATATAGTATATAAGTAGGTGGAAACCCTTAGTTAGTTTTGTGAGACTGAGTTTGGCTTAAATTCCACTATTTTAAAATGGTATCCGAGCTATTAAGTGTTTATCCTAGCCAAGTTTCTTGGGTCTCATATCACCCACTATCAAGTTCCCCGAGTCCCACATTTGAGATGTCTATTTTTCAAGATAAAGCCGAATTATAGTATCGAAATGGGTGCAACCTTCACTTTACAAGCCAATTTTGTAGGATTAATTAAACTTAAACCCCACATTTTTAAGATGTGATAAATTTATAATATTAATTATAGTATATAAGTAAGTGCAAACATCACTTTACAAATCAAATTTATAGGGCTAAGTTAGGCATAGATTTTACCTTTTTAAAATAGTATCAGTCAGAGGTTATCCTAATTAAGGTTTTTAGGTCTCATGTCACCCGCTATCGAGTTCCCTCAAGTCCAACACTTGAGGTATCCAATACTCGGCGTGAAAAGGTGTGTTAAACAACCCACATCAATTAGAGATTAAGCTAAATTATAGTATATAAGTAGTAGCAAGTCTCACCTTACAAACTGTTAAAGCATATCAAATCCCCTCTATTTAGTGTATTGATTCATTTTTCTCAAAAATAAATAAAGCATCCATGTTGTATTAAAAATTATATAGTTTCAATTCAGTGTCACTCTCTTTCTAATATAGTTTTCCAATGACAATAGAGTCCTTAAAATTGTCACTCTTCTATAAAACACAGTTTGATAAAAAGAATAAATGTGATAATATGCAAAGAAAAGTTAGTCCTACAACTTTAGTTCAACAACTAAGTCATATTTTTGGCTTCAACCCTCAATTCTAAAAAAAAACAAGGTTAAAGTTAAGAAAATCAACGAGATCATAGCATAAAGGCATCAGAGCTCCCCTAACAAACTAACTTACAGGATTCATCAAAATTTCCTCTTTGAATTGTTTGTACTGGGACCTCTTCTTTGCTAATTCAGATGACCAAAGCCCTCGATCTGGAGGAAGATATCCAAGCAAAAGCTGTAAATGTCAACGAGCATAAATTACAACAGTGTTTTATAATCTCACATCCCTCTTTCGACCTATAGGAAAACATTTCACACTAACAAAAAGCACTCTAACAAAAACATTACTATTTAGCACCCTTGACCTATTTGGTTGGAATGAAACAGGAATCAGTAGGTCGCATCTTTCCTTAGTTAACTCAAAATGCACATCCCTAGCGAGGAAATCCTCGTTGCATTTCTCCTGAATAAATCTAATTAACCTAAAAATCACAGAAAATATTTTTACATTCTTTATCTTTTTCCTATTTCTCTTAAATTAAAAGACAATCCAAGACTCACTCCACTCCTACTCATACCAAACAAACACTTAAACAGGATTTAACAAGTATCAATCTCACTCATCACAGACAAGACACTACAGATAACTAATTAAAATGCACTGATACTCTATCAACTAAGATTCGGTAAGGATGTGAATCTATATTCCAATGGCAAATTACATATGGTAAGCCTGCTCCATTTGTGTAAATACTATTTTAAAAGTCATGTTTGAATTTAGTTCATATTAGTTGATAAACTAAAGTTCTTACAGTATTAGTTCGGCGACAACAACTACTTTGGAGGGAAAAAAAAACTAAAATAAAATGAAGAAAATTAAAAAAAAAAAAAAAAAAATAGAATGGGAAAGAGACCTAACCTTCCACACAGTAGAGCGTATCCCAGCAGCATCAGGAATACCTTGACACGCGCGACTCCGCAACTCACTCATATCCACCACCTTCTTCGACAACTGAACCAAATCAAACCATCACAGAATCAATACTCGAGTTAAACACATTAATCAACACAAGTTCATTGTCATTTTACAAAAGCTAGCGAACCTCGGCCAGCAAGTGAGCCTGGCGAGTGACGTCGTAGGCGGAGGGAAAGACGTCACCGTGATCTTCGATTGGCGAATCTTCAATTCTCTGCGTCGGTGGAGGATCTTGGACGACGGGAGGCGGAGGAGGTTCGGAAGGGATGGCAACGGCGGGGCGCAGAGGACGCGGAGGCTGTTGGAAGGGGCTGGCCGCGGCGGATGGGGGAGAGGATGACTGCGATGAGGACCAGAGAGAGCTGTTAAGCCAATCGGGGACCTTCTTCACCATTTTGGTAGGGGATTAGGGTTTGTCAATGATGATGATGATGGGAGATGAACAAGCATGCGCATTGCATTGCAACTGGAGATTGATCACATGGATGAACTCTCCAATTATGCTCTTTTGTTTACTTTCAATCTTAATTTAATCACTGAATTTAACTATTTCATAAATCTTAACAAAAATTATAAAATAGTAATAATTTGAGAAAATAATTTAGTCAGTAAATACGTGGTCGAGATTAACTATTAAATTAGTTTGGGTTTATTTTAATTGTCTTAATTAAGAGTGATTTGGTGATCCCAAGATATATAGGGGCATCAATAATGATAAACTTGTAAATAATCAGTCGGTTCAAATTTGTGAAAGAAAATATGAAATAAAAAAACTGTAAAAATAATTAATATTTTTATTCTTCTGTATAACTTCTATATCCCAAAGAAAAACTAATGACATTTTTAACATATACAAAATTATATGTTGATAATTTTTTTACAAAAGTTTAAAAATAAATAATTAATTTTTTTTCTTAGTTTTAAACTAATAGATCAATATATTTTTAACTTTTTTAATGATACTATGTAAAGCCCGCATGTTTTTCTGCCTTTATTTTTAAAGGGTTGTCCCAAAAGTGTTGGGCTTATGGTTGGCTCATAAGGAACCAAGACACCTAAACCAGCTGAAACCTTCATTCTTCTCACTTTTCAGGTTCAGCCTCCTTCCTCTTAGGACAATATCGTTTCTCTGCTAGGGTTTGGTCTCCGCTTGTTCGTACTAACTCAGAAGTGCACATCGCCTCAAGTAAGTTGGTTCTTGTACCGTACTCTTTTTTTTTAGTCGGTTTTCGTGGTCTCTATTAAAGTTCCCAATAGTAACCCTGCCATTTTGTCCTTGCTGCTGTTTTAGTTCGTGAATCTGCCTCGGGAGCTATTGGGTGTTTTAGCTTAAGGGTCAAAGCTTATATTAGCCCTTTTCAGGTACGGGGAAGTTAGGGCTTGCTGTTTTATTGTGTTTTCTTATATGTCTGGTCTTGTTTCGTGAGTTGAATATTGGGTTACCATTACAAACTATTTGGGAACTATTAAAAACATGTTTTGGTCTGTTTGGATGTATCTGCCTGCGCGAACAGTGACGGGTTCTGGTTTTCTCGCCCAAACGAGTGTGTCTTGCCTAGGCGAGATCAGCAGCAACTCGCCCAGGCTGCTTGCTCAAGCTGTCGCTCAGGCAACGAACTCTTGTTTTGAGCAAAAGCCCATCTCGCTTAGGCGAGGAGGTCTCGCCTAAGCGAGAGAGCGCGACAGTGCCACTGTTCCTGATTTGAGCTCTCGCCTAGGCGAATGGAGCTCGCCTGAGCAAGAGAGACCTCTCGCCTGAGCGAGGCCCTTCTGCCTAAGTGAGGGGCTGAGCGAGGGGTATGTTTGGTCTTTGTTTTCTTCGTTGTTGGATATTGAATACATGTTTGTTCGGATTATGCCTTTTAAAGTATGAACTGAGTGACTTTGTGTGAACATGATGCATGATGGTTTGTGGCTTATGAGTTTAACATGAGGGTTGAAGGATGAACTTGGATAATTCTTGGCATGTAATGAACATGAAATAGTTGGTAATTAAAGTAGCATGATATATGAATGAAAGGAAATTCTATGTTCATGGATGGAGGATGATGAGTTGGTATGGGTTTGACCTGGAATATAAAAGAGGTTGGTTATAAAGGTTGACATGAGATTTATATATGCACGATAAGCATTACTTGTTTGATTATGATTGGTCGGTGGTCAGTGCGTAATTCCTTGAAATCTCTAGGTGGGATTTCAGGGTCGTGCTTCAGTGGTCGGGACGTAATTTCATGGCCTCTGTTAGTGGGAGTCCATGGTGGTGCCTCATCTATATAGTCTTGTAAGGATTCAAGGTAAGTTTGCATCCTGACACTCTAAGGAGTCAGTTAGTCTCACTTAGAGCGGACTGACTCTTGTGGTGAGAGTAGCAGGAGGCCTGAAACTCATTAAGGACTAACCTTATGTGGGGAGATTGGAACATTGTAACACTTGTAACACTTAGCTCGGGGGTGAGCAGGGTAATCCACCACAAGTGCAAGCATCCGCTGAATCCGACTAGGCTATATGTATCCGGATAGGTCGAGTCAGTATATACTGCTGGATTGTGTACTTGCATGTGACTGCTTGAGAAACTATTTCTACTCTAGCTTACCATGTTTGCTTGTTTGTTTGATTGTCTTGTATGTGGTTCTTCTCTTTTGCAATGATAATCAATTTATTGATGTGAGCATAGGTGAGAGGTTCTCGCGGTCAACAGGGGAATGGTGACTCTGCTGCTTAGCCCGCCCGGTTGGATCCTACTTAGTGGATTTTCTTTTAGGGCCACGACCCATGTATTAACTGCCCTTTAAATTCCCTTTTTGATTACTATGGAATATTTGTATCTAGTTCTGTTTGACACTGTTATGCGTTTTGGATATTTGTATGGAGTTACTTTTAAATTCCGAGACTGCACTACGATATTATTCTAGTGTAACAGTGTACACTTTTTTTAACTACGTTATTAATTAAATGAGGTGTTAGATACTATGCAATTATACAATTATTTAAAAGTGATGCATGATGAAAATTATGTGACTTTTCTTTTATAAACCAATACATTTCCTAAAGTAAAGTTTTTTTTTTTACCAACTAGTATTATACGCACGATCTTTTGTTTTTTCTTTATTTCGTGTTAAGAAAAATTAATTGTTTTATTATATTTGAAAAAATTCATTTATATAATGTTATAATTATATTTGATTATAAATTTAACATTAAAGTTTAGAATTATATAATATAAGAAAGTTAAATTATAAATTTTGTGTATATCTTTATAATAATAATAAAAAAATTAATTATAAATAAATAATATTATTTTAATAAAAATTTCTTAAAATTAATATACTAGATCATACAAACCTTAATAATAACATAAAATGTGTGTATAGAAATTATAGCTAAAATAAAATACAGATATATTATGTGTTACAACGTACAAAATAATAATAATAATAATTTTATAATTATTATTACTACTCCGAATAATAATAATGTAAAATAATAACAATAATAATAGAATAACAGTAATATTAATAATAATAATACATATTAATAAAAATAACGGTAATATTTATTTAAATAATAATAGTAGTAGAATAGTGTAGGTATACTGTGGATCATGAATTCCATACACAATGTTGAAAATAATAATAATAATAATAATAATAATAATAATAATGAAAATAATAATATTAATAATAATAATAATAATAAATAGTTATTAATATGAATCATATTAACAATAATAATAGTAATATATTATTAGTTAGGTGTAGTAAATCAATATTGTTGAATAATTAAAATTTATAATTAAATTTTTGAGTTATATATTAAATTAAAAGAAAATACGTATATATGGATCATTGTTAAAATAAAACGTAGACATATTATGCATTATGAATTCGGTACAAAACAAAAATACAAGACGAAATTTATGTTAAATTTTGTTAAAAAAAACATAGATATAAAAGCTTAAACCAATATTTAAAATACATTAGTCATATGGAACCATAAAATATGAAGTTTTATAAATTATTCTAATCAAAAGTCATATATAATAAAATATATATATACATATATATATATATATATATATATATATATATATATATATATATATATAATTAATGCAAGAGACTGTTATATATAATTCTCATTAAAAAAGTTAAAATAACATGACATGCATATACACAGGTTATTGATAAAATAAAATATAGACATATTATGCATTATGGATCCCGTACAAAACAATAATAATAATAATAATAATAATAATACTAAATATTCATTAACAATAATCATATTAATAATACTAATAGTAATAATATATAGTATTAGTTATTTGAAATAAAACAATATTTTTGAACTTGATTCAGTTCCTTCTCTTATGTGAGAAACACACAAAGTGTTACTTATACCTTCTCAAGACATCCTAATGTCCAAAGCACATTACAACCGCATTTTCTGCTGACTACATGAAAATTATGTATGTATGAAAATTAAAACTCATTTTGACTATTTAAGAGAAATTTACAAAGCGCTTAGTTCAGAAATAAAATAAAGACAAAATTAGGGACACACCTGCAACTTGCAACTTCTTTCAAATTCTTTGCCTATTTCATCAGAAGATACAGGAACAATGTAAAAGCATTAACACTGTTTGTAAACCACTCATTTATATAAAAAGAATCTCAGTGAGGTATGAGTTACACATTCGTAGTTCTGTTATCCTTTTAATTTAGTCAGTAACTAAAGTGTCTTACATTGGTAAAGAGTAGTGAAACACCATACTTGTTACGACACTGTACGGCATTATGGTCTATAATATAAAGCAAAAACCTATATCCTTTATTCATGTCATTAGTGTTAATAAGATTTTCTAGGCTCTTAGTTATTGACGGATGGCCTCTGGTTTGGTTTTCCCATACAATCCTTATATACAGGCTTGCAATCTCTTTTGTAGCCTCAACAAAGTCTTGGTTGAGATTTGAGGAACTTCCGAAGCCAAATTTAGGCGGCACAAAATTACAATCTTTTAAACATGACTTCGGGTTCGTGGTGAAAATACTCCTTCGGATAAAAAATTTGGTAGATTTCAAATATTGTTTTTGCACCATTATCACAAACTTCTGCATGAACATTTTTTATGAACATTTAATTTATTGTAAAGAAATACTTGTTTATAAACTATACTTAACATTTTATCTATTGTATACTTAACCATTGCCCTAAGACCAACTTGAGTATGTACCTTGTATAGTGCAGTGTGCTTTTCTTAATTTCGTTTTGATGTTGTTATGTAAGACTTGGATTAGGAGATGATGTGTCATGAGGGGGTAGGTTCATGGATGGTAGTGAACACGTGATGATATAAGTGGGGAGGTTCATGTTCTGATACTCTCATGTGGGGATACGAGGAGGGATGTTCGTATGTTTCGTGCTCACACTTGAGAGATGTTGCGAGCGGGTAGGTTCGTAACTGATGGATCACGTGTGTTGAACTATGGGCGGGGAGGTCCGTAGAGACAGGACTACGAGTAGGGAGGTTCGTAGAGGCAAGACCACGAGCGGACAGGTTCGTGGGAGCATCATATATCCTAAGTCCATGGTCAATTATTTGTGTGAATTGAAGGTTGAAAAACCTTAGGAAATTAAGGTCTTGGCCAAGAATTAACTAGAATAAAATAGATGGGTGTATCTTGATTTTATTAACTTATATGTTAACTATTTATGAGGTCACCCTATCTGCTTGTGTTTGGCGATGATCGTGTAATGCCTTACAAGGAGCAGATGATGTTGCAAGTGGTGCTGGTGAGGCATAGCATCGGAGAGAGGGTTAGCTGGGAAAAGCTTTTACTGGAGTTTTATCATTATTGTTTTTATGAACTTTGTAAACAATGTTTAATTGATTTGTGAATTTGGATATTCTATTGGAGTTTCATAAATTATGGATTTTTGGATAACTTTTGTTTTAATAAATGTTTTAAAATTTCTTGCGTTTTGGGAAGTGAAGTATAATAAATGGGGTTTTCATCATATTTCTTAATTTTATTATTTAAATTAGTAATATCTGACCAGGATGTTACAACGAGTAGGGAGGTTCGTAGAGGCAGGACCACGAGCAGGCATGTTCGTGGAAGCATGTATATCCTAGGTCCATGGTCAAGTATTGGTATGATGTGCTTGGAATAATAGTTTCAGGTGCATAATGAGATTTAGAGTTTTATATGACTTGTGGCTTTTTCTTTGGATATGCATGGTCTACGAGGCTTTGGGTGATACCTTAAGGATGAACTTTGTTGTAGCATTCGTTGAGTTATGGCTCGAAATGGTATCCCTTGAGTTGTGGCTCGGATGGTGGATGGACATGAGCATTCCTTGAGTTGTGACTTAGATTGACGAGTATTACCGGTGTGAGTGTGCGAGTTATGGCTCATACTGATGGGTCCAAGAAGATTGCCCTCTTCAGCATTAGCCAGCGAGTTTGGTAGTCTTGGGACGAATACGAACTATGGTTCGTATTGAGAACTCCACCTGGCGTTACAAAGTGTGGTCCGTAGTAGGTTTCCCGCACGTGATCTACAAGTTGTGGCTTGTAGGTGGAGGCATCACATAGTATCTTGAGGTTATCATCTAAAGAGGCAGAACATGGATAACATGGTGGTGGCCATGTGGTATGGAATCAAAGGATATAGTTCCTTTGATGGGTGTATGCATATATATTTGAATTGTTTATATGTTTATCTGTTAGCTTACCCTATAAACTTGTGTTTGGCGATGATCGTGTAATTCGTTACAGGGGAGCAGATGATGTTGCAGGTGGAGCTGGTGAGGCATAGTGCTGGAGAAGGGCTAGCGTGGGAAAGCTTTTTATGGAGTTTTATGATTTTATGGATTTTAATGATTTCGTAAAGTTCTTTGTTTTTACAGGCTTGGAACTTGTAGTTGGTATTTATATTTTGAGGATTTTGAATCTTTGGCGATGTAATAAATGATTTAATTTTCCTGCGTTTTGAGAAGAGGAGTTGTAATAAATGCAATTTTGATTTTATTTTCTACTTTATCTTATTTAAATTATTAATATACGACTCGAATGTTACATTTGGTATTAGAGCAATGGTTTTCAAATGATTTTTGGGCCTTAGGGAGTCAGGTTGTCATGTTTTAGTTTGGAAACCTTGTAGGAATGGATTGGCGGTCTATCTCATATTATTGATTGTGGACTGCGCAGAGTGGTGAAACTGGAAGCATTAAGAAGAGAAAATATCTTGGTAGGGTGATGAAGGTGCACACTCATGACTATATCAGAGATAGTTTCCTTTCTTAATTTTAAAAGTTTTGGTTAAAGAGAGGGAAGTTATAGGTTAAGTTTTTCTCCTATACCTTTTCCTGTTATGTTTACACTTCTATGGTATGTGTTTGTTGTTTGTGGTGGCAAAGGAATGCAGATTCAATGTCAAACTTGACCTACTTGCCTTGCAAAGGTTGGGTAGGGCCTTTGAGGTAGTCTCTTGATTGAAGATGCAAATATGCAGAAGGTTATTTTACGAGGATAGTTAAGTTTTGGTTTGGTGGGTTGAAAAGTAATGTTAGAGCGTAGAAACAACACGTTCGACGGAGGGATCTTCAAGAGCAAATTATTCTGAAGTATACCACAAGTTTTGCAAGAGAATTTGGGCTAAAAGGTTAGATTAGGGAAGAGTTACCAACATATGCTTGTGCAAAAAATTTTGAAAAGTCCAAATAGTACTACATTTTAGCAAGGTCGGAGGTGTGAAGTGGGAAGTTGTGGAACGTTTGAGGCTAAGGCTAAAAAGGTAGAGACAAGGAAAGGATAGTCTTAAGTGGGAGGTTATGTTGAGACAAAGCTCGGGGGATTAATTCGACAAGGCGATGTTCTCAGAAAAAGGGAAAACCAATCATGTGATAAGAATACAATATGTTAAGGGTTTTATACTAGGTAAATCTCCATGGGAGGTAGTTCCAGCTTCTTAGCAATCACAATTCAGTTCATGAGTAAAAGGGATGTCCTAAGACGGGTGGCTCGCAAGAGATAAAGGTTTGACTTAGGAACATAAGATGAATGGTTTCAAGTATCGGAAGAAGAATTACATCGTTAAGTTGTTCGAATGGGAAGAGGCAGTTGGTAATGTCTGAGCATAGGGAAAGAGGAAATGAAAAGGAAATTTTTGTGGAGAGGAAAGGATGCCTACAATAGTTGGTGATGGATCGATTAAAGCAAATAATTAAATTCAAGGATACAAGGTATAAAAGTGGTGTTTGAGGTATGCAATTTGGTTTTAATTGAGATCGTATACCCCTTGGTATCACTAGTATAGGAAATGGGCATTGTTTGCCTGCAGAGGGGGTTAGTAATGAGATGGTGGTTTTGCTACAGTTGTAGCTAAATGAAGATTGCTCGAGCGAGTGTTGTGGTCGTGGTGAATCTAAGGATTCAAATGCAAAAGTTAATTTGAATCGCCTTTTGGGCAAGGTGCGTACTTAATCTCAAGGGTGAGTGGGTTGTTTCCTAAATCTCATTCATATGGGGTGTGAGACCCGACGAAGTGGTGTTCTTGATTCAAAGGGATAAGTCAAGAGTTACATATCAAGGGTGGATCAAAAGGAAAGGAGGGGGCAGAACATTATGGCAATCCGAGTCGGCTAACAAGGATGGATGAAATATAATGGCAAGGGATTGCAGTTATGAAAGAGCTCTTAGACAATTTTTCGGAGCAGCTGCTAAAATTTCCATCTAAGAGTGGTAGGGTTCACTACAGCGTTGATGTGTGAAGCAGAACCAAGGGTAATTGTCTCTAATGGGATAGTTTCTACTGAGGGTGTAAAATTAAAGAAGCAGGTGGATGAGTTGTGAGAGAGGTAGCGGTGTAGACTCGGTGAAATCGCCAGAATAAAAAGTTTGATAAATCTTGCAATAGAGGTGGTTATATGTTAAACCGTCCCAGGTATGTCTGAGTAAGGATGAGCATAGAGTTGAACAAGATGAAATGGACAGAAGAAGAAAGAGAAGTGGGTTAACAAGATATTGAAGACATAATGATAAAGACTCAATGTAAGCATCAGAAGGATTGCAAGTCTTAGTGGATCGCTAAGGAGAAGTCAAAGAGTTAAACCATTCAAGTGAAGTATTAGCAAAGGTCGGAGTGGTACCATAAGGGGCATTAGATGGTAAGAGAGGCAAAATGCAGTTGTGTGGGTATCAGGATTGCGAATCGGTGGGTATTGGATTGAGTTGCTACAGTCGACAACATTGAAGGTTAGTTTAATCCAGGAATGGATGCATGCGTCACAAAACAAACATAAGTTGTATGCAGGTAAGAAGAGAAGGATGTTGGAGTTTGAGGCTGGAGAACATGAGATTCTCAAGGTTACTCCAACTATTGGCAGTGGAAGAGCGATCAAGTTGACTCTGAAATTCATCGGACTATACCAGATCACGGAAGGATAGGTCCAGCAACATACGAGATCATGGTCTTTTTGGTGGGGCATTGTGATGAAATGTGACCTCTACCAAGAACTTAACACACTTAATGTCTCTAGTGTGAGTGCGTGAGTGTGTGATTATGTCTCCTTTTGGTTCAACATCATTTGCTTCATTTTGAACCATCCATGTGTGCTTTTACGTGTTCTTTGTGTCTGACCGTGAGCTTTTTACATTTTATTGAGTATGTCGTTCATTTTGTTCGGTTCAATTGTTATTATTTTGAATAATTTTGATTTTATGATCTATATGTTTTCTCTAGTAGTCATGTTTAATCTTTAAATGTGTCGCAACCTCGCAAAAAAATTGTAAAAATACAACGAACATAAAAGACAATTAATTTTAAAAAAATAATAAATTTTAGAAAGGAGTCGCCATCATAGTTTACTAAGGAAAAGTATGGAAAACCTAAAAAAAATTGTCTGCAAAACTAGATCAGGTCCAGGAGTCAGTTACGTATGGGGAAGGTATTAACACCCCATATGTTCGTCCTAAGCCGGTTCCCTTTCATCAAAGTGTGCAAAATTAAAAAGATTTCCAAATATTTGTTTTTCCCCAAAAATGAAATAAAACATATAAATGCAAATAAAAAAAAAACATTTTTTAAATTTTTATATTTGGGTCTGATAAGGTATTTGACCTTGCTCCTACATATTCTCATTCAAAATGAAAAATCATGGTTATGTAGTTATCTTCAAAACAAATTATTTAAAAAAACTATTATTTGATTAATATCTTTTTAAATTTAAATTTTAGGTTAAATTACTCTTTTGGTCCTTGTATTGGTCAAGTAGTGTCAAATTGGTCCTCTAATTTTTTTTTGTCTAAATTTGGTCGTTGTTTTTTTTAAAATGATGCAATGTAGTCCTTGTCGTCAATTTTGACCAAACAACATTAAAGTGAACGCCACGTGTCAATTTGTGATTTTTTCGATTTTTTTTTAATTTTTTAAAGTTTTTAAAATTTGTTTACATATGTCCCTTCACAGTTGTGCCACGTCAAAGTGATTCAATTTGGTCTCTATATTTGTTTTTAGTTTCAATTTAGTCCCAATTTTTGTAAAAAATGAAGAAATATTATTCTTTCTTAAATTGAGGCTCAATTTACTTTTTGTATAAATCTTATGATGATATTCTTACTAAAATTGATATTTTTATTAAATATTTGTTTTTAGTTTTATTATCAAACAAAGTTAAACCTCAAACCTAATTTCAATAATTAATCATTTTGTCATCATATATAAAGGCATTAACTGTACCGTATTATACAAACCTAGTGAAGATTAAAAATCAAAAGACTTGACACACATAAGTTTAGGAACTAAATTTCAAGTTCAAAATAAAACCAAAGTTTAAAGTTTTGTATAGAATTTAAAGATAATTTAAAATTACTTCTAGAAATATTTAATAAATATGTTAATTTTAGTAAGAATTTTACCATAAAATTTATACAAAAAGTAAATTGAGTCTCAATTTAAGGAGAGACAATATTGCTCAATTTTCACAAAAATTGAGACTAAATTGAAAATAAAAACAAATATAGGAACCAAATTGAATCATTTTGACATGTAACACAACTATGAAGTGACATGTATAAAAAATAAAAAATAAAAAAAATTCACAAATTGACATGTGGCGTTGACTTTAACATTGTTTGGTCAAACAATCGACAAGGATTAAATTGAATCATTTTTAAAAAAATGAGAACCAAATTAAGACAAAAAACTGGAGGACCAATTTGACACTACTTGACAAATACAAGAACCAAAAGAGTAATTTAACCTAAATTTTAATATATTTTTATATTTATCAGGTGGATCCGAGACTCAACATGATAAAAGGTTATCATCAAGTGAATTCGAGACTAGACATGATGATTAATTTTAATTATAAAATATTGAATTATCAAGTAAGTTTGAGACTTAACAGAATAATTAGTTTTATTTAAAATCAAATTTCTTATAAAAGCTTAGATTTTATTATTAAATAAGTCCAAAACTTAACGTGATAAAGAAATTTTATTTAAGGGTTAAACATTTAATTATCAAGTAAATCTGAAACTTAGCATGATAATTAATAATTTTTAATATTAAAGAAAATGTAATTTTGATAGAAAGGAGAGAAATTAGTTAAGTTGGTTGGTTGTGTGTGCGTGAGTTAGTTAGTGAGAAAAGAGAGTGATGTGTGTGGGTCCCGTGAGTGTTTAGTGTTTGAGTGTGGGTTTGCTATGAACACGTGAGTGTGAGAGAAGTGCATGCATGTGTAGTGTGAAAAAGTGTGTGTTTCGTGAGATATCCAGTGCGTGAGAGGTGAGTGTTTATTGGGAGGAAGTGTGAGAGAAGAGAGGGTTTTGTGAATGGCAGGAGCGTGAGTGAAGAGGGGTGAGTGCTTTAGAGAATGGGTTGGTGTGTGCATGGCAGGTGCGGGAGTGATTTAGGTTGTGTTCGGTTTAAGGAAACTCTATTTGTGAAGATGAAAATTAAAGTTGGTGTGTTGTTCGTTTAAGAGTTTTTACGTGGATGGTATAGCGAAGATTGTAGGAATCCATCGAATTAGTAATCTCGGCCATTATGCGATGATTTGATAGGATTGAGTTGCGCGATTACAGGTTTACCCCTTTGGTCTCTCTCATTGCATGGTGTGGGATGGATTGAATACGGTGTGGTTGGATTGGATCCTTTCTGGCTGGATCGGATACGGGTGTGGTGGATTGGATACGGAGTGTGGTGGATTGGATATGGGGTATGATGGATCAGATACGTGTTTTGAGATTCAATCCTTTATTAATTTCTTTTTTAGTTTCATTTGTTGTGCTTAAAAAAATTATGAAAATAAATATAGTCACACAAAGATCAATTTACAATGCTAATTAAACAAAGGGCAAAATGGTATTTTCATTATTACTTCTACTAAAACAAATTTTTTAATCTATCACATCAATCAAATCTTTCACAAAGTTTCACAAAAATTACTTCTAAAAATTTACTCACCATCACTTCTAAATCCCTTAAAAAAAAAATACAAATTTCACTCTTAAATCAACTCAAACCCATCCACTCACTCCCTCTCAATTATTCTCCCCCAAGTGAACAAAGCATTAGTGTGTATGCGGATGTGGTTTTGAGAGAGGAATGTATGTGAGGGGCTGGTGTAGTGTGTGTTTTAGGAGAGTGTGTGTGAGTATTACGTGAGAAGAGAGGTGTGATTTTGTGAGAGGGAATATAATATAATAATAATGCAGATGTGTATGTAGTGCGTTAGCAATGTGGTGTGTGCTGCACCTGCATTATGCATTGAGAGAGAAGAGAGTGTGTGTGTGTCTGTGTGTTAGTGAGAGATGAGTGTCAAGTTTGAGTGATTGTGAGTGCACGTGAGAGTGAGTGTGGGCACATGAATGAGTGTGATTGTGAGTGAGTGAAGAGAGGTAATTTTTGTGTTTATTATGCCCCGTGAGAGAGTGTGGGTTTGTGTTTATTATGAAGTTAGTGTGTTTGTGAGAGAGGAATGTGTGAGAAAAAGAGTGAACGGGTACATGAGTGCATGTGTGGGTAAGTTAGTGTGAGTGCATGTGTAGTGTAGTGTGTCACGAGAGAATAAAAGGTGCATGTGTAGGTGTAGTTTGATGTCTGCGTTAGCAATGTGTTGTAGTGCGTGGGTGCATGAGGTGTGAGTGCATGTGGGAGATGCGTGATTGTGAGGAAAGAAAATGAGTTAGTGAGTTAGTGAGTGGATGCTAAGAGAGAAGAGTGAGTTAGTGCGTGGGTGCAGTGTGACGTGAGTTAGTGTGTGGTGCGGGTGCATGAGAAAAGAGAGAAAGGTGAGCGAGTGAGTGTAGTGTGAAGTGAGTGGTGCTGTGAGAGAGAAAAAAAAAGAGTGTTCTTGATGTGATGTGTGTACGTTAGTTTAGGTGAGGCGAGAAAACAGAGTTAGTGTGAGAGAAAAGAAATTGCCATGTGGCATTATAAGAGTGGGTTAGGATTTTAGGTGTAAAAGAGAAAAAAAGGTGGTGAGATTAGTATTTAGAAATTGAATTCATAATGTAGTGATAAAAAAAACATCTTGAGAATAGAAAAAAAAATTCCATTATTTTTAACTTTTAATTAATTTAACCAATTAATTTTTTTTAAAATTTTTATTATTTTTTTATACACTTTATTTCACTTTATTTTTACATTTTTATTATTATTTACTATTTTTTTAAATTCTTGAAAATTATTTTATTTGTCTAAACGAAATCGGGTGTTGACAACATGTCTTGAATTCCTTGTTGTAGCTGTTTTAATTGTGTTATCTTCTTGTCTTGGTGATTTACACATATGTAATGCACTTTTAGTGATTAAATGAACAAATTGGAACACCAAGCTTAAGGATAGTTCACAAAGAAGGCAACAATAAACACTCGAGTGAGCTCAAAGAAAAGGAGTGGAGTGAAACACTTGAAGACTTTACATTTTTCATTTGTTTGATTGTATTTCAATTTGAGTTGTAAAATTGTATTGTTTTTGCATTATCTTTCACGACCTAATTAGATGTCTTGAGAGATTCTTTGGTGCTCAATCTCATCTCCTAATTAGAACCTCTTTTGTTATAATAAAACATTTTTAGTTGGTGGAGTTTTTAAGTTTTTAAGTACCTTCTAATTCTACCATTAGGTTGAATATAGTTGTTTTAATTCTTGTTTTTCTTTAATTGTTTTAGTAGCTTAGCGTGTTTCTTACTTTCATCTTATAAGTTTTGTGCAGAAATCTTTGAGTTCCTTTGGCTAGAAAAATCTTGGTATACAAGCAATCTAAGTGATTCACCTCTTTTTCCTCGATCATAACTCGAGAAGTTTCCTATCTGTTAGCACAAGCAACCTTGGTGCAAATATTTGATAAAGCAAAGTACATGAGATCACATATGGTTGATGAAGATTGATGAAGATCCATTTGATGATCATGTTTTTGTTGTGTTAAATCTAGAAATAAAGTGTAGAATATGATGTTTACATGTTGTACCATATTCGTAGGCTATATGACATAGGTTAGATGTCTTGTTAGTGTGTCCTTTTTAATTTGTTAAAATGGGTTTTAACAAGTTACAAGACTTGTTGTATATAGTTTCTAGTATGAATGTATTCAATCAGTTGAATTATTTTTCAATTGATTGATTTTACTTAAGTCAAGTGAAATCAACAAATTGTACACATAAATCAACCTATTGAATTCACTTAAGATCAAACTATATAAGTTGTCTTTCAGAGAGCTAAGGCACGATTTTGAGTTTTTGGGTGCGAAAAATGATCATTCATCTATGGAAAACTCTCTCTTTCTTTGAATTACACCGCTGCAAGTGGTAGATTGAAGATCTTGGGTGATATTGGAGGCATTTTAGCTTGGTTGGAGCTTAAAGAACTCGAGTTTGGTTGGCTAGGGAGAGCCACCTTCCAATTTTGTAGTACTTGTGCCTCTTGTTGTGTTCTTGGTGCAATTTCAAGTCTGTAAAGGGGTTTCTTATAGTGGTGTGCTTGAGATATTTGTGTGAGTCAAAAATCTTGGTGTTTCTATTGTTCAAATGTGTAATCCTAGTTTGAGTTTTGTAAAACTTTTTGTAATAGTGGAAACCAGGCTCAGGTTGTCCTCTTAAACTGGATGTAACTTTGTGATTGAGTGAACCAGTATAAAAACAATTGTCCAATTTTCTATCCCTCATCTTGCTCACTTTAAAATCTCAAGAAAATCAAGCAAATCAATCTTTGTTGTATTGGTATGTGTTTTTGTGTAATATGGTAGTGTAATCTTGTTAGAAATATTGTTTGGAACGAATCTTTTGTAAGAAAGCATGTTGTTTGAGTGAGATTCGTGAATTCTACATTCTGCATAATTTCCTAGTATTTTAGCCAATTGTTTTCAAATTTTAATATGTTGATTCATAGAGTATGAACAGATTAACCTGCTATTTTTATTTTTGATCGGTTGAAAGTGTACTGCCCTGCAGTTTTTGCATTTTGATTTTGTGGTCTAATTGATTCAAAGAAAAAGGCTTTTTAAGCTTTTGAAAAATTTTATATAGCCAATTCAATCCCCCTTATTGGTTTAAACTACCATTTCATCACTTACTCTATCTACTTCTCCTTTGGAATTTATTAGATAAATTTAGTTTTAAAACATAAAGAAAATTATGAATTTCTTGACATACTTCTTACCAAGTTGGTAGTGACTTAAGTGATGGAACACAAGAGCTTAAATCATTAAAACGTTGGAGGATGGAAGAGACTTTCTTAAAAGAAAAAGAAAAAGAAGATAGGGGTAAATATATTGTTATCTTAGAAGGAGAAATGAGACAAGTTAGGGAGGAAGAAAAAGTTAAAGAAAATTATAAGAGTAGAAGCCACTCAAGAAGCTTCAAAACTTCTACACTTGTCACACACTATGAGGAGGAAAGTAGGTTCATGAATAATTTGTATCAACCTCCTCCACCAAGGCCTAGAAGAGAACATAGGGAACCAAGACCTATTTAAGTAGATCTCCCTCACTTGCATGGGAAAAATAATCTAGAAGCCTATCTAGATTGGGGGATGAAGGTGGAACAACTTTTTTCTTGCCACCAAGTAAGTCAAGAAAGGAAGGTACCCCTAGCTACCCTAAGTTTTCAAGGAAATGCAATATATTGATGGACATCCCTAGAAAGGGAGAGGAGAATAAATAACATTCCTCAAGTCCAATATTGGAATGATATTAGAAGTGTCGTTAGGAGGAGACATATTCCCCTTACTACCATAGGGAGCTTGTAGATAAGCTCTAAAGACTCCATCAAAATAAAATGAGAGTTGAAGAATATAGACAAAAGATTGTGTTATATATAATGAAGGCAGGGATTATGGAGCATAAGGATACTACCATTTCTAGGTTCCTATGTGGCCTAAGTCTTTAAATAAAAGATAGAGTGTAATTGTTGCTCTACTAAGATTTAAATGACTTGGTACAATTTTGCATAAAGGTAGAACAATAAATTTTGAGGAAAAGTTTTAGAAATGACCACTCTAGTTCTTATATCAAGAAAGATTTCAAGAGGGAGGACAAACAAGTAAAAGAAGAACCCTCTAAAAATTTTAAAGAAAAAGAAAAACCAAGGGAAGGGACATCTACACATACTCGCTCTAGTGATATTAAGTGCTTTAAATATCTTGATAAAGGTCATATAGTTTCTCAATGCCCTACCAAAAGGACCATGATTCTTAGGGGTGTTGACATCTATAATAACCAAGATGAAAAAGAAAGTGAAAGTGAAAGTGATAGTGAGGAATCAAGAGAGTCAACCAATGAAAAGGCTTACCCTTGTGAAGGGACCAACTTATGATAAGGAAAGTCCTTAACAATCAACCTAGTCCACTAGCACTAACATAAAGAGAGAATATTTTTCACACAAAATGCAAAGTTTTGGAAAGTACTTGTTATCTCATTATGGAAAGTGGGTTGTGTTGTAAACTACTACAACACTAGGTTGGTTGATAAATTGGTTTTGACTGTCTTACCCCATCCAAAATCCTACAAACTTCATTGGCTCAATGAAGATGAGGATTTGATAGTTAACCACCTAGTGAAGGTAAAGCTTTCCAAAGGGAAATATGAAGATAGTTTGTTATGTGAAGTAGTACTTTGGAAGCTTGTCGTGTGTTGTAACTGTAGAGCCATCAGTAATATTACTATTAAATATAAACACTTAATTCCTAGACTTAATGATATGCTTGATGAGTTGCATGGGTCCACTATATTTTCTAAAATGGATGTATAAAGCCCTATTAGTTCTGTATATTCAAGAATAGGGTGGCTATCAAATGGTCGACTGCGAAACCGGTTCAAAAAGCGTATACTTGAACGATGCCCTCTATCGGTGATAGTTCGACGGACTACTTTTGCGATGTCTGTCACATGAAGAAGAAAAGTACATACACACTGTCTCCCACTACCTCCTCTCATTCTCTCATTCTAGGCCAAGGAGCCCTTTATGTGATAATACCTTTTTTTCAAAATCTAGGACAATGCCTCATTGACTTTATACCTCGTTGCTTGTTGCTTCAGCCCCTTGGGAGAATATTAGTATGGATTTTGTCTTGAGACTCCCAAGAACCCAAAGGGGGTTGTGATTCCATTTTAGTGGTGGTGGCTCGTTTTAGAAAAATGGCACATTTTATACCTTTGTCACAAATTAGATTGTGCTAGCAATATTTTTAAGTTGTTCTTTAGAGATGTGATAAAGCTTCATGGTATACCCCGCACCATAGTATCTAATAGAGACACTAAGTTCCTTATCCAGTTTTTGGAAAACTCTTTAGTCAAGGCTAGGAACTAAGTTCAAGTTTTCTACTTCTTGTCATCCCTAAACTGATCGACAGACATAAGTTGTCAATAGGTCTCTCTCTACTATGCTAAGAACAATTTTGAAAGGAAACCACAAATATTGGGATGAGTATCTTTCCTATATTGAATTTTCTTACAATAAAGTAGTTCATAGGACTACTAATGTATTTCCTTTTAAGGTTGTTTATAGATTTAGTCCTCTCACTCTAATTGATTTACTACCATTTTCCACATCTTTTAAATTTGTTCATAAAGAAGGGGTAGCAAAATATGATTTTATAAAGAAAATGCATGAAAGGGTTAAAAGAAAAATTCAACAAAAAATTAAGGGGTATGCTAAATACAACAATAAAGGGAGGAGGGAATTTATATTTAAGGAAGGGGATTGCGTTTGGCTTTATCCATGAAAAGAAAAGGAAGTCCAAAGTTATCCCACGAGGAGAAGGTCTCTTTAAAATGCTTGAGAGAGTGAACAATAATTATTATAGGTTACAATTGCCTAACGAATATGAAGTTCATGCCACCTTTAATGTCACTAACTTAATCCCTTTTGTAGGGGAAACTGATAATGAAGCAGACACTTCAGATTTGAGGTCATGTCCTTCTCAAGAGGGAGGGGATGATGAGATACCTCTAGGTAAGGGACCAACCAAAACCTAGCCTAGGACTTTGTAATTGTAAATATTATATTAGGATTTAATTTTGGGTCTTATATTCTAGGCCTAGTAGTATAGAGTTTTCTTTGGGTCATGTATTTGGCCCTTGGAAGGGTTTTGGGCCTATAAGAGTTGGGCTTGATAGGAGAAGACACATTTCTAGGGTTTAAACCCTAGTTTGGTGCGCTAGCTTGGAGAGCAAGCCAGGTTTGCCACTCTCTTTTTGCACTAACAAGCATGGTACATGTGACCTTCTTAGGTGGCAAGTCACACCTTGCACATGCTCTGTTTTGGTTCCAAAATTAAACTTTCCTAGACCATTTTTTCCTCCCTCTTTCTAGACACCTTGCTCTCGTTTTCTTCTATAAATAGATAGCCTTAGGTCATTTAATCTCATTCATGAAATTAGTAGAGTTATATTGTTCAAATGCATCCATATAACTCTCTGTGATTCAACTTAGGCTAGAGCTTCCCTTAGTAGTTTCCTCTAGCCTAATTCCTTGAGTGTTGTCTAAACTTCACTTGAGAGCTCCCTCCAAAAACCATCACTTCTTTCTACCTTGCTTTTGTGCAACTCAAGCTTCCATGGATTTTTCTTCATTCATCTTCTCGGATTCAAGCATGAAAATGGACTCATCAACATCTCTCGTTTGTTTTATGTTCAATGGGATAATTTATCTACTAGAATTCTCCTAGACCTTTTCCTTTATGGTTGGGCCAACCTCTTTTAAGAAACACATCCAAACGACTCTCCAAACTCCATTCCTTCGTCATTTCATGCTTATACATCCAAGTGCATCATCTTCATGGAGTCTCCTTCAACTTTATGAAATGGGTTTCCATCATTTGGCACTAGAGCTTTTAGTTATTCCATCATTTGGCACCATAACTTGTTCCTTCATCTGGGTCATGTTTCATTATTGGCGTCAATTTTGTAGTTCAATGAAAAGTTCCTTAGGCCCTCTTCGATCATGAATCTTCTTCTTCATATGTCTATGACAAAGCTATACCAAGAGTAAAAGATGGTCATTACACCCCAGCCTTTATATCAGTACTTACTCCAATTCATACCTTCTACCTTGATGATGTGACCCACTATGTTCCTTCAAGATGAGAAATTTGATGTTGCCTCTTACCTAAAGATGTAACCAAAAGGGATGATGGGTTATTATAGAATAAAAGCAGACAATTACAAGCAACTTTAATAAAAAAAGAATCTCCATCATTTTTTACTAACATTATAGTCCACTACCACTTGCAACAAGCTGAAAAGCTAAAGAGGAAGACAAATATGTAGTGTCTTTGTGGATGAAGTCTAATGATGAAGGATTATCTTGTTCCTTTTTAAGATTATTGAATATGGTGTGAGTTGATTAAGAAAGCTAAGTGAAATCTCCACTGGACATTAAGATAGCAAGCTATCTAGATGTGAAGGTTCCTTTCA